>Ga0304728_1000848_pt1 | contig 23853 bp, 23 predicted proteins | sample C_130625_MF_Meta_FD_190476 | JGI IMG/M metagenome (GOLD analysis project Ga0304728, IMG submission 190476) | Freshwater microbial communities from Lake Croche, Canada to study carbon cycling - C_130625_MF_MetaG (v2) (version 2) | ecosystem: Environmental > Aquatic > Freshwater > Lake | place... | reverse complement strand
AAGTTCAAGAAGATGTCACAGATGTCGTGGACATCGATGATTCGGGATGGGTTGGCCATGCGCAAGGGCAAGGATCTGACCTGGTCCCAGGTGATCATGGCGGCGAATACCCCGATGCTCCTCAAAGCCGGACTGGTCGACGGCAATAATGACGCGGGTGTGCTCGCCTCAGGTCAGGCGACTGGGATCATCGAAGATCTGCCGTCATGCGAGCAACTCATCGACAGCATCGTCGCCGAGGCGATCAAGCACCTGCAGTCGGCGACAGCTCTCATCGACTGACGCGTCGCGCCGGGGCCGCCGCATGACGAGCAGCATTCGGATTGCCCACGAGTGGTTGTCGCGCAGTCTGTGTAGATGCGGATCGCGTGGTCAACGAGGCGGCTGCCGGAAGCCGTTGGGCCACGGCTCGTCGCGCGCGCATCGGTGTTCCCACAGCGGAACGGCCGGGATTCGGTGCGACCGCCGCACCGGTAACGGGTGCCATCGGCTCCGTCATACCGACATCGCGAGCCGCGTCGTGGATTCCCTGCCCGATCGCGTTGACCAGGTCGACGGTGAGCGTGATCGGATTGACCAACGGGATGAGCCGAAACGGCGCCGGCTGACCGTAGGGAAGCGATCGGTCGTATCCGGTCTCGATGAGCACCCGCAGGGCCGGCTGGATCAGGTCGATCAGCGGCGTGGTCAGGAACTCGGTGTGAGTGAAGGCTCCAAATTCGCGAAGCGGTTGTAACAGCGGCAGATTCGGAGTTGGGATGAGGACGTAGGTGGTGTCACTACCCGCCAGATGCTGCTGGTTGGCCGGATCAGCGATTGCGGCATCCAATTCATCTGCCGTGAGCCCGTTCGGCAGCCCGGCTGGGTCGCGGCTGTTCGGCGCCAGATAGCTGCCGTGGATATACCAGAACCCCGCGGTCGCGTTCAGCACGGCGAGCAGGTTGACCGGGTACAACGGGAAATCCGCGACCCCGTCGTACTGGAAGGCGACGTCGACCGTCGACATCGCGGTGTTGGTTGGCGTCGGTTGACCGAACGTCGCGTCGAGGATGGGCACGGTGCCAAACGCGGCCAGCCGTTCGAACAGTCCACCGTTGGGACGATTGGGATTTCCGATCAGAACGAAGTTGATAGCGGCCTGGTCTTGCGCAGGCAACCGGCTCAACTGAGCCTTCTCGATGCTGGCCACCGTAGCGCCCTGCGAGTAGCCAAAGACGACGACAGGATTCTGAATGCTCGGGTTGTGGGTGCCGACGAGGTCACTGGTCAGCTGGGCCACACCGCTGGCCACCGACTCGTCCAGTTTCGCGCCGGTCAGTCCGCCCCAACCCTCCCACGGGAATGGCCAGAACTGTGCAATGTAGGGCACCGGTTCGGTCGTGCACACGACCGCGCACGATTCGGTAGTCGGGCTGATGTAGTAGTCGACCGCGTTCTCCATGTAGCCGGGAACGGTCGCGGGATTCGGCACTGTCGTGCCGGGAACGATCAGGGCGGTCGCGGTGAGCGTGACGGCCACTGTGACGCTGGCGGTGACGGCGGCACCGGCCGCCCACGCCGCAGCTACCGCGGCAACAATGACACTGCGAAGCGCGCGCACGCTACAGCCTCTCGATGATGGTCACGTTCGCCGTGCCGCCGCCCTCGCACATGGTCTGCAGACCGTAACGGCCGCCGGTGCGCTCAAGTTCGTTGAGCATGGTGGCGAACAGTTTGGCTCCCGTCGCGCCAAGCGGATGGCCCAGCGCGATGGCCCCGCCGTTGGGATTGACCCTCGCCGGGTCGGCCTTGGTCTCCTTGATCCAGGCCAGCACCACCGGCGCGAAGGCCTCGTTGATCTCCACGACGTCGATATCGTCGATCGACAAACCGGTCTTCTCCAGGGCGTATCGGGTGGCCGGAATGGGTCCGGTCAGCATTAGCACCGGGTCGGCGCCACGGCAACTGATGTGGTGGATGCGAGCCCGCGGAGTGAGGTTGTGGTCTTTGACGGCTTGTTCGGAAGCGAGCAGGACCGCACTCGCGCCGTCGCAGATCTGGCTGGCCACCGCGGCGGTCATCCGTCCGCCCTCGGACAGCGTGGGCAGGCCGGCCATCTTCTCCAGGGTGGTCTCACGTGGAGTCTCGTCGACCCCAAATCCGTTGACCGTGATGAGCTCGTTGTCGAAGTGGCCGCCCCGGATCGCGGCGAAGGCCCGCTCGTGGCTGGCCAGCGCGAAGCGTTCCATATCGTCGCGAGAAATATCCCAGCGCTCGGCGATCATCTCCGCGCCGCGGAACTGGGAGATCTCCTCGTCGCCATAGCGCTCGAGCCAGAACTTCGACTCATTGGTCGGCGTGGTGAATCCGAACTCCTTTCCGACGATCATCGCCGCGGAGATCGGGATCTGGCTCATGTTCTGCATGCCACCGGCCAGGATAAGGTCCGCGGTGCCCGCCATGATGGCTTGTGCACCAAAGGAAATCGCCTGTTGGCTGGAACCGCACTGGCGGTCGACGGTGACTCCGGGTACCTCCTCCGGGAACCCGGCGGCCAACCACGTCAGTCGGCCGATATTGCCGGCCTGTCCGCCGATGGCATCCACACAGCCGACGACGGCGTCGTCGACAGCAGCCGGGTCGACGTCGTTGCGCTCAAAGATCCCCCGGAATGCATGCACCCCGAGGTCGATGGGGTGAACACCCGCCAGCGAGCCGTTGCGCTTGCCGACCGGGGTTCGCACCGCGTCGATGACGTACGCCTCAGACATGGCCATGGGAATTCTCCTTCAGTGGTTCGACAGCGTCAGCCGGCGGCGGCAATGCCGCCGAGAACGATTGCGAGGTACTGCTTGCCAACCTGCTCGGCAGTCAGCGGACCACCGGGTTGATACCAGCGCACCGACACCCAGGTGGTATCGCGAATGAACCGGTACACCAGGTCCACGTCCATGCCCGGCTCGAAGTAGCCCTGAGCGATGCCCTCATTGAGGACGTCGACCCACATCGCGCGGTGGCGCTGATTGAGTTCCTCGACGTAGGAGAAGCGCGGCTGCGATGACAGTCGCTTGGCCTCGTCCTGATAGATGACCACCTCAGCATGGCGGTGTTCGATGGCGTCGAACGAAGCCATGAACAAGCCCTTGAGTCGTGCCAGCGGATTCGGTTCGGTATCGACGATGTGCTGATAGCGGTCGAACAACCAACTCAGGAAGGTACGCAGCACCTCGTCGACCATCTCCTCTTTCGAGGAGAAGTGGTGGTAGAGGCTGCCGGACAGGATGCCCGCGGAGTCGGCAATATCCCGCACGGTGGTGGCCCGAAGTCCTCGTTCCGCGAACATCGCCGCGGCGAGTTCCAGTAACTCGTCTCGACGCGTTGCAGGCTGCGGGGTGGGGCGTGTCGCGGGCGGCGGGGTGGGGCGTGTCATGCGTGCTGGCTCGACACCGAGATCACTTCGCCGGTCAGGTAACTGGAGTAGTCGCTGGCGAGGAACGCGATCGTGGCGGCGATCTCCCACGGCTCAGCAGCCCTGCCGAATGCCTCGCCCTCGGAGAGCCGGTCAAGTAACTCGGTCGAACTGGTCTTCTCGAGGAACCGATGCCGGGCGATACTGGGCGACACCGCATTAATCCGCACCCCGTATTCGGCGGCTTCGATTGCGCTGCAGCGGGTCAGCGCCATCACACCGGCCTTCGCCGCGGCGTAATGCGACTGTGAATGCTGCGCACGCCAACCCAGCACGCTGGCATTGTTGACGATCACGCCACCGTGGCCGGCCTCGCGAAAGTACACCAGCGCCGCTCGCGTCGCCCGCATCACTGACGTCAGCGAGACGTTGAGTACGCGATCCCACTCCTCGTCGGTCATGTCGATCACCGGCGTCTGCCCACCCAGTCCGGCGTTGTTCACCAGAACATCGAGTCGGCCCAAGCGTGCGGTGGTCGATGAAACCAACGCGTCAATCTGCGCCGTGGAGGTGACGTCACACACCACGGCCTCCACCCGGCCCAGCCCCAACCCCGCCAATTCATCCCGGGTCTCACCGAGTCGGCGCTCGTGATGATCGGAGATCATCACATCCGCGCCCTCAGCCAGCGCCCGCCGTGCGGTGGCGGAGCCGATCCCGGTGCCGGCCGCCGCTGTGACTACAACGACTTTGCCGCTGAGCAGACCGTGACCCTTGATCTCCTCGGGCGCAGCCGTCAATGACGCCACTAGCCTCTCGCCTCCCGCGGCAGACCGAGCACCCGCTCGGCGATCACGTTGCGCTGGATCTCGTTTGATCCGCCGTAGATGGTGTCGGCCCGGGAGAACAGGAATAGCCTCTGCCACTCGTCGAATTCGTTGTCCGCCAGGATAAGTCCCGCTTTGCCCCTAACTTCCATGGCGAGTTCGCCCAGGTCGCGGTGCCAGGTGGCCCACAGCAGTTTGGAGACGTTGTCCTGGCCGGGGAGCTCATCATCCATGGTCGCCAGGGCGAATGACCGCATGGTTTGCAAGCCGGCCCAGGCCCGGGTGAGCCGCTCGCGGATCAGCGGATCGTCGATGGCCCCGGTGTTCTTGGCCAGTTCCACCAGACCGGAAAGCTCACGGGCGTAACGGATCTGCTGGCCGAGCGTGGACACCCCGCGCTCGTACATCAGCGTGCCCATCGCGACCCGCCAGCCGTCGCCAGGTTCGCCCACGACCAGGTCGGCATCGGTGCGGGCATCGGTGAAGAACACCTCGTTGAACTCCGAGTCCCCAGTCAGCTGGACGATCGGGCGGATCTCGATGCCCGGCTGGTCAAGGGGGACAAGGAGATACGCCAAGCCGGCGTGACGCTTGGAGCCCTTTTCCGAACGCGCCAGTACGAAACACCACTGCGCCCAGTGCGCCAGCGATGTCCACACCTTCTGTCCGTTGATGACCCAGTGCTGCTTCTCGGGGTCGCCGTCGAGAACCGCCGATGTAGCCACGTTCGCCAGGTCGCTGCCTGCACCCGGCTCGGAGTAGCCCTGGCACCACAATTCGGTGACATCTCGGATGGCGGGCAGGAAGCGCTGCTGCTGCTCGGGTGTTCCGAAGTCGATGAGGGTCGGACCAACCAGTTCCTCACCCATGTGGTTGACCTTGTCCGGCGCGTCGGCCTTTGCATACTCCTCGTAGAAGGCCACCCGGTGGGCGACTGACAAGCCGCGCCCGCCGTGTTCGACGGGCCAGCCGAGACAGGTCAGCCCCGCGGCGGCCAGGTGCCGGTTCCAGGCCAGTCGCTCCTCGAAAGCCTCGTGCTCGCGACCCGGTCCGCCGAGACCCTTGAGCGCCGCGTAATCGCCGATCAGATTATCGGCGAGCCATTCCCGGACCTCCGCCCGGAACTCCTCGACTGTGATCACACCTGTAGGCTAACCTACCAAGCACTTGCTTGTCTGGCCGGTCGATCGGAATCAGAGGTGCATCGCAATGACGGGCCAACTCACCACTCCGGCGGTACTGGACCGGATGGCTCGTGACTTCGCCGACCACAACGCTCTGGTCACCCCTGACCGCAGTTTCACCTTCGCCGAACTCCGCGACGAGGTCCGCCGCACCGCCGCCACGATCGCCGGACTCGGCATCGCCCCGGGTGACCGGGTGGCGATCTGGTCGCCCAATACCTGGCACTGGGTCGTCGCATGTCTTTCGGTCCACTACGTCGGCGCGATCCTGGTTCCGCTCAACACCCGTTACACCGCAACCGAAGCCGCCGACATCCTGCTTCGCACCGAGGCGCCACTGCTCATCGGGATGGGCCGGTTCCTCGGCGCCGACCGCGTGTCGGACCTCGATCGCGACGCCCTGCCCGCACTGCGGCACATCGTGCGCATTCCCCTCGACGGCGATGACGGCACCTGGGACGAGTTCATGGCCGGGGTGGGAGTTCCGCTGTCTGAGGTCGATGCGCGCGCGGCCGCGGTGCGCCCCGACGACGTCTCCGACATCCTGTTCACCTCCGGCACCACCGGTCGCAGCAAGGGTGTGCTGTGTTCGCACCGACAGTCGCTCTCGGCGCCGGCGGCATGGGCGGCGTGCGGCGAGGTGACTGCTGCCGACCGCTATCTGTGCATCAACCCGTTCTTCCACAACTTCGGGTACAAGGCCGGAATCCTGGCCTGCCTGCAGACCGGCGCGACGTTGATTCCGCAGCTCACATTCGACCCGGAGCAGGCCATGCGGATGGTGCAGGACATGGCCATCACCGTGCTGCCCGGGCCGCCGACGATCTATCAGACACTGCTCGACCACCCGGCCCGCGACGAATTCGATTTGAGCTCACTGCGATTCGCCGTCACCGGTGCGGCGACCGTGCCGGTGGTACTGATCGAACGGATGCAGGACGAACTCGACTTCGACATCGTGCTGACCGCCTACGGGCTCACCGAAGCGACCGGTTTCGGCACCATGTGCCGCGCCGATGACGACCCGGTCACGGTGGCCACCACATGCGGGCGCCCGATAGCTGACTTCGAACTGCGCATCGACGCCCCCGACGCCGACACCGGGGCCGGCGAGGTGTTGCTTCGCGGACCCAACGTCATGCTCGGGTATCTCGATGACCCCCAGGCCACCGCGGCGGCCATCGACGCCGAAGGCTGGCTTCACACCGGCGACATCGGAACCGTCGACGATGCCGGCAACCTCCGGATCACCGACCGACTCAAGGACATGTACATCTGTGGCGGGTTCAACGTCTACCCCGCCGAGGTGGAGCAGGCCCTGGCGCGACTGGAGGGCGTTGCCGACGTCGCCGTCATCGGAGTTTCCGACGATCGCCTCGGCGAAGTCGGCAGGGCCTTCGTCGTGCGCCGTGCGGGATCTGAAATCGACGAGGAGACTGTGATCGCCTACAGCCGAGAACATCTGGCGAATTTCAAGGCGCCCCGATCGGTGGTCTTCACCGATGCCCTACCGCGCAATGCCGGAGGCAAGGTACTCAAGACTTCCCTGCGAGAGGTGACCTGATGGATTTGAGTTACGACGAACAGACCTGCGCCTTCCGGGATGAGGTGCGGGCGTTCCTCGCTGATAACAAAGAATCGTTTCCTACCGAGTCCTATGACACCGCCGCAGGTTTCGAACAGCACCGCCAGTGGGACCGGGTGCTGTTCGACGCCGGCCTATCGGTGATCACCTGGCCGGTGGAGTTCGGCGGCCGTGACGCCACACTGCTGCAGTGGGTGGTTTTCGAGGAGGAGTACTTCCGGGCCGGTGCGCCGGGCCGGGCCAGCGCCAACGGCATCTCGATGCTCGCTCCAACACTGTTCTCGCACGGCACCGATGAACAACTGGCACGCATCCTGCCGAAAATGGCTAGCGGGGAGGAGATCTGGGCGCAGGCCTGGTCCGAACCGGAGTCCGGCAGCGATCTGGCGTCGCTGCGATCGACCGCGACGCAGACCGAGGGCGGATGGCTACTCAACGGACAGAAGATCTGGAGCAGCCGGGCGCCCTTCGGAGAGCGCGGATTCGGGCTTTTCCGCTCCGATCCGACCGCGCAGCGCCACCAGGGCCTCACCTATCTGATGTTCGATCTCAAAGCCCCGGGCGTCACCGTACGACCGATCCAACAGCTCGGCGGTGAGACCGGATTCGGCGAGATCTTCCTGGACAACGTATTCGTTCCCGACGAGGACGTCATCGGAGCCGTACACGACGGCTGGCGGGCGGCCATGAGCACAGCCAGCAATGAACGCGGGATGTCACTGCGCAGCCCCGCCCGATTCGTAGCGCCGGCGCAACGCCTGGTCGAGGCGTGGAAAGCCAACCCGGATCCGGCATTCACCGACCGGGTCGCAGATGCGTGGATCAAGGCACAGGCCTATCGTCTGCATACCTTCGGAACCGTGACGCGACTGGCCGACGGCGGCGAACTCGGTGCGGAGTCGTCGGTGACGAAGGTGTTCTGGTCCGACCTCGACGTCGCGATACATCAGACTGCACTCGAGTTACGTGGACCTGACGCGGAGCTCACAGATTCGTGGACCGACGGACTGCTGTTCGCCCTCGGTGGCCCGATTTACGCGGGCACCAACGAGATTCAACGCAACATCATCGCCGAGCGACTGCTTGGCCTGCCCAGGGAGAGCGCCGGGGTGAAGAAGCCATGAGGTTCGCACTGAATTCCGAGCAGCGTGATTTCGCCGCAAGTATCGACGCGGCCCTGTCATCGGCGGATGTTCCCGCTGCGGTCAGGTCCTGGGCCCACGGCGACACCACGCCGGGACGCAAGGTGTGGGCGCGACTGAGTGATCTCGGCGTGACAGCGCTGGTCGTCGCAGAGGAGTTCGATGGTCTGGGCGCGCACCCGATCGATCTGGTTGTGGCGTGCGAAAGGCTGGGGCGCTGGTGCGTGCCAGGGCCGGTAACCGAGTCGATCGCGGTGGCACCGATTCTGCTGGCCGGCGACGACCGGTCCGCCGCACTTGCGGCCGGCGAATCGATTGCGACGGTGGCGATGCCGCCAGCGGTACCGCGGGCCGTCGACGCCGACTTCGCCGATGTGGTGCTATTGGCTGCTGATGGTGCGGTGGGCGATGCGCTCTCGGCGGGGCAGCACAGATCGGTCGACCCGAGCCGGCGACTGTTCGACATCTCGGCCTCCGGAGGGGACCGCCCCGCCGACGTCGCGCGGGCTTATGAGTTCGGCGCTCTGGCCACCGCCGCGCAACTGGTCGGCGCCGGCCAGGCGATGCTGGACATGACGGTGGACTACGCCAAGCAACGCACCCAGTTCGGCCGGGTCATCGGCGGCTATCAGGCGATCAAGCACACACTTGCCGACGTGCACATCGCGCTGGACCTCGCCCGGCCACTGCTCTACGGGGCCGCGCTCGCACTGGCCGAGGACTCAGCCGATATTGCCCGCGATGTCAGCGCGGCCAAGGCTGCCGCCGCGGGTGCCGCACTGCTGTCGGCTCGGGCGTCATTGCAAACCCACGGCGCAATCGGCTACACCGCCGAACACGACCTGTCGCACTGGCTGCTGCGGGTGCAGGCGCTGCATTCGGCCTGGGGTGATCCGACAAGCCACCGACGCCGGGTATTGGAGGCACTGTGACATTGGAGGCACTGTGACATCGACAGAGGAACGCCAACTGCTGCGTGAGACCGTAGCAGCACTCGTGGCCAAGCACGCCTCCTCCGAGGCCGTCCGCCGCGCCATGGAATCTCCGCGCGGATACGACGAATCCCTGTGGTCGATGCTGTGTGAGCAGGTTGGTGTGGCCGCGTTGGTAGTGCCCGAGGAACTCGGTGGTGCCGGGGGTGAATTGGCCGACGCGGCAGCTGTTCTGGAGGAACTGGGCCGATCACTGGTTCCCACACCGCTACTGGGTACGACATTGGCCGAACTGGCATTGCTGGCCGCCGATCAACCCGACGGCGACACCCTCGAACAGCTCGCAAGCGGCGCCTTGATCGGTGCGGTGGTCTTCGACCGCGACTATGTGATCAATGGCGACATCGCCGATGTCGTGGTCGCGGTGCAGGACGCCCGACTGGTGCGCTGGACCGACGTGACGGTCGTACCCGAACGCAGTCTGGACCCGACCCGGCGATTGGCCCGCTTGACCCCGGGCAGTTCGACGGTGATCGGCAGCGACCCCGGTATCGCCGACATCGCGGCAATACTGCTCGCCGCCGAGCAGATCGGCGCCGCCGAGCAATGCTTGGAACTCACCGTCGACTACGCCAAGCAACGCATTCAGTTCGGCCGACCGATCGGCAGTTTCCAGGCACTCAAACATCGAATGGCCGATATGTACGTGGCCATACAGTCGGCGCGCGCCGTGATCGGCGACGCTATCGCGGCTCCAACGCCCGTGTCTGCGGCGATGGCCAGACTGGCGGCCAGTGAAGCGTTCTGCGGTGTAGCCGGTGAGGCCGTCCAGTTGCACGGTGGTATCGCGATCACCTGGGAGCACGATATGCAGCTGTACTTCAAGCGCGCCTACAGCAGCGCCCAGTTGCTCGGTCCGCCCGCCGAGCAGGTGCACAGACTCGAATCCGAGGTGTTCTGAACCGCCGTGAACCCTCACGTGGCACGCCGGGCAGGTATCCCACCGTTCTATGTCATGGATGTCTGGCTGGCGGCCGCCGAGCGACAGCGTACTCACGGCGATCTGGTAAACCTCTCAGCAGGCCAGCCGAGCGCGGGGGCTCCCGGCCCGGTGGTCGCGGCGGCTACCAAGGCCCTGGCGACAGATCAACTGGGATACACTGTTGCACTTGGCATTCCGGAACTTCGCGAGGCTATCGCCGCCTCCTACTTGAGCAGGTACGGCCTCGCTGTCGGGGGCGACGACGTCGTCCTAACTACCGGTTCCTCCGGCGGCTTCCTGCTGGCGTTTCTGGCCTGCTTCGACGTCGGCGATCGGGTGGCGATCGCGAGCCCCGGCTATCCCTGCTACCGCAACATCCTGGCCGCTCTGGGGTGCGAGGTCGTCGAGATCGAGTGCGGTCCGCAGACTCGCTTCCAGCCGACGGTGCAGATGCTCGCCGAACTCGATCCGCCGGTGCGGGGCGTCGTCGTCGCGAGCCCGGCCAACCCGACCGGAACGGTGATCCCAGCTGCCGAACTCGCCGCCATCGCGCGGTGGTGCGACACGAACGAGGTTCGGTTGATCAGCGATGAGATCTACCACGGGTTGGTGTACCCGGGCGCCCCGCCAACCTCATGCGCATGGGAGACATCCCGCAATGCCGTTGTGGTGAACAGCTTCTCGAAGTACTTTTCCATGACTGGATGGCGGCTGGGCTGGCTGCTGGTGCCGACCGAATTACGCAGAGCGGTGGACTGCCTCACCGGAAACTTCTCGATCTGCCCACCGGTGTTGCCGCAGCACGCCGCAATCGCAGCCTTCACCCCCGATGCTATTGCCGAGGCCGAGGGGCATCTGCTCCAGTACGCGGCAAACCGGGAAACTCTTTTGTCCGGACTCCACCAACTCGGCGTCACTCGCCTAGCGCCGACCGATGGTGCGTTCTACGTCTACGCCGACGTGTCTGACTTCACCGACGACTCATTGAAGTTCTCCGAAAGATTGTTGGCGGAAACCGGGGTGGCGATCGCGCCCGGGGTAGACTTCGACACCGTCAAGGGCGATTCCTTTGTGCGGCTCTCGTTCGCCGGGCCGACCGCCGATATCCACGAGGCATTGCGTCGGATGGAACCCTGGCTGATCGCCTAACGGGCTGCGGCGGCAACATCGATATCCGCCAGGTCGATACCCTTGGTCTCCCTGGTGAAGGCGAGCGCACAGAGAGTGACGACCGCGGCGCCCGCCAGATAAAACGCGACGGGTAGCGCCGACTTGTAGTCGGCCAGGAGCTTCACGGCGATGATCGGAGCCAACGAGCCCGCGAAGATCGCGGTGACCTGATAGCCCAGCGAAACGCCCGAATAGCGCATCCGGGTGGGAAACATCTCGGCCATGAGCGCCGGCTGCGGGGCGAACATCATCCCGTGCACCACCAACCCGATGACGATCGCGCTGATGATCAATGGGTAACGCCCGGTGTTCATCATCGGGAAGGCGAAAAATCCCCAGGCGCCGGCGCCGAGTGCGCCGATCAGGTAAACCGGCCGACGCCCAAACCGATCAGCGGCCCGCCCGGCTTGCGGGATGACGATGAAGTGCACGATATGGGCAATCAGCAACCACCACAGGATATCTGCGGTGTCGATCTTTACCTGCACCTTGAGGTAGGTAATTGAGAAGATCACCACAAGGTAGTAGAGAATATTTTCGGCGACACGCAGACCCATCGCGGTGAGAACCTCGCGGGGATAACGTTTCAGGACCTCGATCACCCCGTACGAGCGGTCTGCAAAACGCTCAGCCTCCTGCTGAGCGGCGATGAATATCGGTGCATCGCTGACCTTGGTGCGAATGTAGGAGCCAATCAGAACGACTACCGCCGATAGCCAGAAAGCGACGCGCCAGCCCCAGGACAGAAACGCAGCCTCCGGCAAGGTCGTCGTCAGTGTCAGCAGCACCACGGTGGCCAGAAAATTACCGACCGGAACGGCAGCCTGCGGCCAGCTTGCCCAGAATCCACGAGTGGCATCGGGGCTGCGTTCGGCAACCAGCAGGATCGCACCGCCCCATTCGCCGCCAACGGCGAAGCCCTGGATGAAGCGCAGGATCACCAGCAACGCCGGTGCCCAGTACCCGACCTGTGCGAAGGTCGGCAGGCACCCCATCGCGAAGGTAGCCAGGCCGACCAGCACAAGACTGAACTGCAACATCGTCTTGCGGCCGAACTTATCACCGAAGTGACCGAATACCAGGCCACCTATCGGGCGGGCGGCGAAGCCGACGGCATAGGTGACGAATGCGGCCAGGATCGCGTCGAGGTCGCTGGTCTCCTTGGAGAAGAACACTTTGTTGAACACCAGCGTCGCCGCCGTGCCGTACAGGAAGAACTCGTACCACTCCACCACCGTGCCGGCCATAGATGCGGCAACCACACGACGGAGCGCGGAGACTGCATTGGGTTGATTAATCGGGGAACCTCCTCGGGCATAGGCTAAACCCGTGCCTTTTTTCGATCACCACAGCGGCCAAGTCTACTACCGGCACTGGGCCGCCTCGGACACGCGGGCCGCAGTGATCTTCCTGCACGGATTCGGCGAACACACCGGGTTCTACCATCGGTACGGGTTCGCCCTCAACGCGGCCGGAATCGATCTGTGGGCGGTTGACCAGTTCGGCCATGGTCTCTCCCCCGGCGAGCGCGGTCAACTGGGGACGATTGAGGACAGCTCCGCGCTTGTCGAGACACTCACTGCGATTGCCGAGCAGCAACGTCCGGGGATACCGCTTGTGGCACAGGGACATTCGTACGGATCGGTGGTAACGCTGTTCCGATTGCTCGAACAGCCTGACAGATACCGGGCCGGGGTCATCTCGGGTGCGCCGCTCGTGCCTATCCGTGAACTGCTCGATCTCAACACCACGATGAACCTCGACGTACGCGGACTTTCCGCCGACCCGTTCTATGTCGATTGCATCGAGAATGATCCGCTCGGATTCATCAACGCCGATAGCCGGGCACTCACTCGCGAGTTGGACAGGGCCTGGGATCGGTTTGGACCAGAGCTACCCTCGCTGGTCGTACCGACGCTGGCAGTGCATGGTGAAAATGACCCGATCGCGTCGGTGGGTGCGGTGCGGGCCTATGCCGAGCAGATTGCCGCGCTGCGGATCGCCGAGTTCTCCGGCGCACTCCATGACGTGCTGAATGACACCACTCACCGCGAGGTGGCCGAGGTGATCGTCGGATTCATCGACGAGCAGACACAGACTCGCACTCCAACAGGCTGAATCACGCGAGTTTGCGTCTGCTCGCAGGAGGGAAGCTACAGCCAGGTGTCTGGCGTGGTCGCCGTGAGGAACGACTCGAGGTCGTCGCGCCACTGCGCTGGGGTGTTCTTATCGGGTTCAATCCCGGTGTACTCCCCGCGATAGAACAACAGCGGTCGGGGCTTGACCGCCGGCACCTCTGAGAGGGACTGGACCGCGCCAAACACGACGAAGTGGTCACCACCGTCGTGCACCGACGCCACGGTGCAGTCGATGTGGGCCAGGGATCCCTCCAGGATGGGTGATCCGAGGTTCGACAGATGCCAATCGATACCGGCGAACTTGTCGGGCTCCCTGGAGCCGAATCGCGCACAGGTCTCCCGCTGTTTCTCGGTGAGAACGTTGACGCAGAAGACGCCGCTGGCCTCGATGGCCTGCCATGACCGCGACACCTTCGTCGGGCAGAACAACACCAGCGGCGGGTCCAGCGACAGCGCGGCGAACGACTGGCACGCGAAGCCGACCGGCGCACCGTCGGCCATGGTCGTGATGATGGTGATGCCGGTACAGAACTGGCCCAAGACGTGGCGAAAAGCGCGGGGGTCGATCGGTTCAGCCGTCATGGCGGCCGCTACTGGGCGTGCGAACCGATGGTGAAGTCATGCCCCCACAAGCTAACCGCGGTGCTTTCCCTGGCGACCCAATCGTCATCGTCGACTTCCAAGCCCTCACAACCGAATTCAATATCGAAACCACCCGGCGTCTTCATGTAGAAGGACAGCATCTTGTCGTTCACGTGGCGGCCGAGCGTAGCCGACATCGGTACCTTGCGCCGCAGGGCACGGTCCAGACACAGCCCGACGTCGTCGCTCTCCCCCACCTCGACCATCAGGTGCACGACGCCACTGGGCGTGGGCATCGGCAGGAAGGCGAGGCTGTGATGGCGCGGGTTGCACCCGAAGAATCGCAACCAAGCCGGCGGCCCATCGGCGGGCCGGCCGACCACCTGCGGCGGTAAGCGCATCGAGTCGCGCAGAGTGAAACCAAGGACGTCGCGGTAGAAGTGCAGCGATTCCGCATCGTCCGTTGTGGTGAGCACAATATGGCCCAGGCCCTGTTCCTCAGTCACGAACTTATGCCCATATGGGCTGACCACGCGACGATGTTCCAGCGCTGCACCGTGAAACACCTCGAGTCCATTGCCGGACGGGTCGGCGAACCGGATCATCTCATCGACACGGCGGTCGGCCAACTCGGTGGCAGTCGCCTCCTTGTAGGGAACACCCTCCAGGTCGAGTGCGTTGCGCACCTGCTGCAGTGCAGCGGCATTCGCGCACTCCCAGCCGGCCTCGGACAGCTTGTCGTGATCGCCCGGGACGATCACTATTCGCGCGGGAAACTCGTCCATCCGCAGATAGAGCGCGCCGTCGGTTTCACCCTTGCCCTCGACCATGCCGAGTACTTTCAGTGCGTACTCCCGCCAGGCCGCGACATCGGTGGACTCGAACCGCAGATAACCCAATGAACGGATGGGGCTCACGCCTTACCTCCGAGGAAATCAATGGTCAGCTTGTTGAACTCGTCGAACTTCTCGAGTTGGGCCCAGTGCCCGCACTGCCCGAAGACGTGCAGTTGCACGCGCTGAATCTGCTTGAGCGCCACCAATGCACCGTCGAGGGGGTTGACGCGGTCCTCGCGGCCCCAGATCAGCAGCACAGGTTGACGCAGCTTGTACACCTCACGCCACATCATGCCGAGTTCGAAATCGGGGCCCGCGAAGGACTTTCCCATCGCCCGCGCGGCGGCCAGTGACTCCGGCGCGCTGGCGATCTCGAAGCGCTCGTCGATCAGTTCCGGCGTGATCAGCTTCTGGTCGTACACCATGATCCGGAGGAATCGTTCCATGTTCTCCCGGGTCGGCTCGGCGGTGAAGCGACCGAGCAGCTTCACGCCTTCGGTGGGGTCCGGAGCGAACAGATTGACCGAGAGTCCGCCCGGGCCCATCAAAATCAGGCGGCCGGCGCGGTCAGGGTTGTCGAGCGCGAACCGCACCGCAGTTCCCCCGCCGAGGGAGTTGCCCACCAGAGCGGGACGATCGACTCCAAGGTGGTCGAACAGGGCGAGAACGGCATTGGCGCTGTACCGGTTGTACTGCTCATGCTCGGCGTGCTTGTCCGAGTGGCCGTAACCGGGTTGGTCTATCGCAAGCACGTGGAAGTGCTGTGCCAGTACGCCGATATTGCGACCGAAGTTCGACCAACTTGACGCACCAGGGCCGCCGCCGTGCAGCAGCACCACGGTGGTGCCATTACCGACACCGGCCTCGTGGTAGTGCAGGCGCATATCTCGCTCGCCCGCACGCACCTGCGCGTACCGGGAAGTGGACTCGAAGGTCACATCCTGTTGAGACTCGGCTTCGTGGACGAACGACGTCATCTGGCCGTTAGACCATCGTGTCGCCGATGGGCAACCCGAACTCGTGATTGCCGTACATGACATAGGCCCGCTCGGCGTCGTTGGCCGCGTGCACTCGGCCCGCGTGGGCATCTCGCCAGAAGCGTTGCAGCGATTGGTCGCTGTTGAGGGCGGTCGCACCGGCCGCCTCAAACAGCCGGTCAATGGAAGCGATGGCCCGGCCGGTGGCACGAACCTGATCGCGGCGAGCGCGGGCCCGCAACTCCATCGGAACCTCTTCGCCGGCGCACACCAGCGCGTACTCCTCGGCCAGATTGCCCTTGAGTTGACGCCATGCGGCGTCGATATCACTGGCGGCCTCGGCGATCCGAACCTTGCCGAATGGATCGTCCTTGGCCTTCTCACCGGCGAAGGCTGCGCGCACCCGCTTGCCCTGATACTCCACATGCGCGGCGTACGCGCCATAGGCCATACCGACAATCGGCGTGGAGATCGTCGTGGGATGCATTGTGCCCCAGGGCATCCGGTACACCGGCGCCGTGTTGGTCTTGAGTCCACCGGCGGAGTGATCGTTCATCGCGCCGTAGGACAGGAACCGGTGACGCGGAACGAACACGTCCTTGACCACCAGGGTGTTGCTGCCGGTGCCCTTGAGGCCGACGACATTCCACTCGTCGCGAATCTGGTAATCACCCAGCGGCATCAGGAAGCTGCCGAAGTCGACCGGCCGGCCATCCTTGATCACCGGGCCACCGGCGAAGGTCCAGGTTGCATGATCGCAACCCGACGACCACAGCCACGTGCCGTTGACCAGGTAGCCGCCGTCAACGACGACTCCGGCACCCATCGGGGCGTAGGACGAGGAGACCCGGACGGTCGAATCCTCGCCCCAGACGTCCTCCTGGGCCTGCTGATCGAACTGGGCGAGATGCCAGTTGTGCACACCCAGGATCGAGGTTGCCCATCCCGTCGAACCGCAGGCGCTGGCGATCCGGCGCACCGCCTCGAAGAACAGCGTGGGATCGCACTGCAAGCCGCCCCACTGCTCAGGTTGCAACATCTTGAAGTAACCGGCGGCATCCAGATCGGCGATCGTCGCATCGGGAAGCCGACGCAGATCCTCGGTCTCCTGATTGCGCTCACGCAGCCGCGGCAGCAGGTCGTCGATCGCTGCCAGAACCGTCTGCGCATCACGCTGCTGAATGGATGTCACTACAAGCCTCCCAAGAAGAACGGATTCCGACCATCAGACTAGAACACGTTACGATTCGTGTCGAGATCTGCCAACTCGTACCAGCTAGTTCATCATATTGTCATTTCTGTAACGTGTTCTAGTTGTGGAAAGGATCGGGTCCCCTGTGACGAGCTCCGACAAGCCGGCCACCGCCGTCGTTCACCTCGACGGAAACACCCACACCGTGTCGTGGCCCCGCGCCGAGAAGCTGCTCGACGTCCTGCTGGAACAGGGTATCGACGCCCCGTTCTCCTGCCGGGAGGGGCACTGCGGCGCCTGCGCTGCGACCGCCCTGAACGGCGAGGTGGAGATGGAAGTCAATGACGTTCTGGAGTCCGACGACCTGGCCGACGGCCTGATCCTGGTATGCCAGGCGCGGCCAGTATCCGATTCGGTCGAAGTCAGCTACGACTGACCTGATCTAGCGCGGCAATCCGAGTAATCGCTCGCCGGCCATGGTGAGCAGGATCTGCTCGGTGCCGCCGGCGATCGACAGGCACCGAGTATTGAGGAAGGTCTGCACCGGTTCATTGCTGACCACGCCCGCTCCCGGGGACAACTCCATGCGGAATTCCTCCAGGGCCTGGCGGTACCGCACGCCGATCAACTTGCGTGCACTGGCTTCGGCGCTGGTGTCCCGGCCGCCCACGGACAACTGCGCAATGCGCTGGTCAAGCAGGGAGCCCACCTGGGCGGCCAGCAACAGTTCGCCGAGTGTGTCGGTCATGGCCGGATCCAGTTGCTGGTCGAAGTTACGGAGCATCTCCTCCATCGGGTTTCCCAGAGCGGTGCCCGCGGCCATGGCGACCCGTTCGTTGGCCAGCGTGTTGCGGGCCAGCGGCCAACCCCCGTTGATCTCACCCACCACCATCTCATCGGGCACGAACAGATCGTCGAAGAACACCTCGTTGAAGTTCCGGTGTCCGGTGATCTCTCGCAGGGGCCGGATCTCGATACCCGACGAGCGCATATCGACCAGGAAGTAGGTGATGCCCTTGTGCTTCGGAGCGTCGGCGTCGGTTCGGGCCAGGCACACGCCCCAGTCCGCCCGGTGTGCCGCCGAGGTCCACACCTTCTGGCCGTTGAGCTTCCAACCACCCTCGGCGCGAACGGCTTTGGTGCGAAGCGCCGCCAAATCCGAACCCGCGCCCGGCTCACTGAACAACTGGCACCAGATCAACTCACCCCGCAATGTCGCGGGCACGAAATGGTCGATCTGTTCGGCCGTGCCGTGCTCGAGGATGGTCGGCACCGCCCACCAGCCGATGACGAGATCCGGACGCGCGACATCGGCGGCGGCGAGTTCCTGATCGATCAGCAACTGCTCAGCCGGCGAGGCCTCACGACCGTAGGGCTTCGGCCAATGCGGTGCGAGCAGTCCGTTACCGGCCATGGCAATCTGACGTTTCTCGACCGGTAGCGCGGCCACCTCGGCGACCGACGCAACGATCTCGGGTCGCAACTCCGCGACCGACTCCAGATCGATGTGCAATTCCCGCCGCACTCCGGCGAGGGTCAATGCCGCGACGCGGCGAAGGTTGTACGAGCGGCCACCCAGGAACTGTGCGATCCCGTACGCGCGGCGCAGATATAGATGCGCGTCATGCTCCCAGGTGATGCCGATTCCACCCAGGACCTGAATGCAGTCCTTGGCGTTGCCCTTCGCGGCATCGATTCCGGTTGCCGCCGCGACCGCCGATGCGATCGACAACTGTGCGTCTGCTGTTGCAGAAGCGCTTACCGCGGCAGCCTCGGCCGCGTCGGAAGCCGCGACCGCGATCTGCTGGGACCGCAGCAACATCTCGGCGCACATGTGCTTAACGGCCTGGAAGCTTCCGATTGGCTTGCCGAACTGTTCCCGGACCTTCGCGTATTCGGTCGCGGTATCCAGGGTCCAGCGGGCGACGCCGGCGGCTTCGGCAGCCAGGACGGTGGCGGCGAGGTCGGCGAACCGTTGCCGCGAAACAGCGAGCCGGGTGGCCGAAGCGCCGTCGAGTGTGACCCGGGCCAGCGGCCGGGAAAAGTCCGTGGCGGGCAGCGGTTCGACGACGACTCCGGTCGCGGCGGCATCCACCACGACGACGTAATCGCCGACCGGCAGCAGCAGCAGGCCGGTCGCCAACGCGCCCAACACGAAGTCCGCCGACCCGGATACCCGGCCGGCCTCCTCGCGAAGATCCGCGCTCAGCGCTGCGCCGGCCGTAATCTGGCCCGCTGACAACGCTTGCAGCAGAATGGGATCGGATACCACCAGGGAGGCGAGTGCCGTGGTGGCGACCGGGCCGGGGATCAGCGCCCGCGCCGCCTCCTCCACCATCGCGCACAGGTCGATCACCGAGCCACCGGCTCCACCGGCTTCCTCAGCTACGGCAACCCCGAACAGGCCGAGTTCGGCAACGCCGTCGTACACCGCGCGCCAGGCGTCGGGATGACCGTCCTCGATATCGCGGACGGTGTCGGGAGCGCCCGTACCGGCTGCCCAACTCCGAACCAACTCACGTGCGGCGAACTGTTCGTCGGTGATGGTCGCGGACACCGCGGCTCCTTCAGGTTTGTCCCGGAATGGGCGCAGGGCGGCCCCTTAAGATACTAGAACGTGTTCTAATAGTGCCAGCGACGAGGCGTCAAGTCGACCCGCTACCAGTACAGAAGGGGCCTGCCAGCGATGTCATCGCCAGCCGGGGGGGACGGTTCTCAACCACGCGAGGTGATGCCGGTTTCGGTGCTCGCCGAATCGGAACTGGGTTCGGAGGCTCAGCGCGAGCGGCGCAAGCGAATCCTCGACGCGACACTGGCAATCGCCTCCAAGGGTGGCTACGAGGCCGTCCAGATGCGCGCGGTCGCCGACCGCGCCGACGTCGCCGTCGGAACTCTGTACCGCTACTTCCCGTCCAAGGTTCACCTGCTGGTCTCCGCTTTGGGCCGGGAGTTCGAGCGCATCGACGCCAAGACCGATCGCTCGGCCGTCGCCGGCGGCACTCCGTACCAGCGGCTGCACTTCATGGTCAGCAAGCTCAATCGCGCCATGCAGCGCAACCCCCTGCTGACCGAGGCCATGACGCGCGCCTACGTCTTCGCCGACGCGTCAGCCGCCGGTGAGGTCGACCATGTCGAGAAGATCATCGATTCAATGTTCGCCCGCGCCATGAGCGACGGGGAACCGACCGAGGACCAGTACCACATCGCGCGGGTGATCTCGGATGTGTGGTTATCGAATCTGCTTGCCTGGCTGACCCGCCGAGCATCGGCGAGCGATGTCAGCAAGCGCCTCGAACTCGCGGTCCGACTACTCATCGGTGACGACGAGACTGTGTAACGCCGCTACTTCAGGTACGGCGCCAGCAGTGTCGACCAGGCCCGGCTCAACTGCTGGTACTCCTCCTGGCAGCCGGTCGCCCTGTCCTCGGGCAGCCTTCCGTCGGCGATCATGTCGGCATGGGCGGCGGGGTCGGATCCGTAGATCCAGCACTTGAAGTTGTACATCCGGGTCTCATTGAGGGAGTGCTCGGCGGCGAAATCAGTTTGGTCGGCGGTGCCACGCTTGGCGGCCCACAGCTTGAACATCTCCGCGTAATGCCCTGCGACGCGGGAAGGGTCGGGGAAATCCTTCAGGACCGCATTGGGTTCGAGGATCGCGAACGCCGCGAGTTGGTCGGCGACATCCTCTTCGCGGCCGGTCACCGGCAAGTCGTACAGCGAGATCACGGCATGGCCGAGCTCGTGATAGACGGTGGCTACTGTCGCATCGGTGACGGCCACGACGGCTTCGGGTCGGGGAAGCTCGCCCAGGACCTCGCCGTCCGCCGGATTCTTGTCGAACAGGCGCAGATTCAGGTCGACGAGTTCGTAGCAGATCTTGATCCTGCTTTTCGCGCTGTTCCAGGTTGCGTTCGCCTGGCCGCATTGTTCTCCGGCCAGTTCGACATCCCGCGGAAGTTTCAGCGAAGCGTTTACGTCAGCGGCAAGCCCCTCGAGCAACTTCTCGTTGCGCATCAGCGTGCGACCCCTGACCGCTTCGGCGGTGCTGGCATCCCCGTAGCTGACCGTCATGTGCCCGGAATCGGTTGTGCCGTCTGAGCCACCGCTGCATCCAGTGGCCAGCAGGGCCGCGAACAGTAACAGCGTGGTCCGTGAACTCAATGGGCTCAAAATTTCCTTAATGTCGACGGCTATTTGAGATAGGGCGCAAGCAGCCTCAACCATGCCCGGCTCAATTGCTGATACTCCTCGTGGCATCCGGCTGCCCGGTCCGCGGGCAACTGGCGCTCGGTGACCATGGTGGCATGAGCGGCGGGGTCCGAGCCATAGATCCAACACTTAAGATTGTATGTTCGGGCCTCGTTTATCGAATGCGCTGCCGCAAAGTCGGATTCACCTACATCGCCACGCTGTTGGGCCCACAACCGGAACATCAGTGCGTAATCCTGCGCCACCAGGGACGGGTCGGGGAAATCTTTCAGGACCGCATTGGGTTCAAGAATCGCGAACGCCGCAAGCTGGTCGGCCACGTCCTCTTCGCGCCCGGTGAATGGCAAGTCGTACACCGAGATGAGCGCATGGCTGAGTTCATGGAAGAACGTGCCGATGGTGGAGTTCCTCGCCTCCACGACGGAATCAGGGGAATCGTTATCTCCGAAAAGCCGCAGGCTCAGATCGACCAGTTCGTAGCAGATCTTGATCCTTCGCTCAGCGGGATTCCAGGACGCGTTCACGCGTCCGCACTGCTCACCGACCAGTGCGATGTCGTTAGGAAGTTTCAGCGATTTATTGACGTCAGCGGCAAGCTCTTCGAGCATGCGGGTGCTCGTCATCAGCGCGTTGCCAGTGATCGCTTCGGGAGTCGTGGCGTCGCCGTAAGTGACCACCATTCGTCCACTATCCGGATCGACTGCGGCATTCGGATCGTCGCGAATAGCGCTACTGCATCCTGAAATCAATAGTGCCGCCGCCAGCACCGCTCCCCAGCGAACGAGGGGGACCGCTGCCCTCAATGTCACCGCCTCACCCCTCACCGCAGCCGAGTATTCAGGCTATGAACGGTACGCCGGGAGCCTCACCAACCAGGGCAGCGGCGGGTTGGGGACGGTTATTGGAAACCGTTTTCATTTATACTAGGCTCTGTCCGGCGGAAGGGGTAGTCGACGCATGTATGCGATGCGGGCCGGAATCGGCTTCTTCGCGGTAGTCCTGACCGCGGCGGTCGGCGCGTGCGGCGATGGGAGCAAATCGGACGGTGCGCACGCGCCCTCCGTGGTCGCATCGACCGATGTATGGGGAAGCGTCGCCCACACAATCGCCGGTGACCACGCGAAGGTGACCTCGATCATCACCGGTGCCGTGGCTGATCCGCACTCCTTCGAAGCCAGTCCCGCCGACGCCACCGCCATCATCGACGCAACCCTGGTCGTCTACAACGGGGGTGGCTACGACCGGTGGGTCAATGACGTCCTGACGAGCCATTCTGGCGTGGCGTCGATCGACGCCTACGCATTGCTCGATGCCGCCGCGTCTGGTGATCCTGCTACGGCGTCGACCGGGCCGCCCAACGAACATGTTTTCTACGACCTTGACACCGCGAAGGCCGTCGCCGCCGCAGTCGCCGATCGCCTCGCCGGCGACGATCCTGGCCACCGTGCCGACTATCAATCGAATGCCCAGACCTTCAGCCGGGAAGCCGACGCGGTCCGACAGATCGAGACGTCCATCCGCACAACGCATCCTGGAGCATCAGTTGTCGCCACCGAGCCGGTCGCCCACTACCTGCTCACCGCCGCCGGTCTGACGGACAAAACGCCGCCGGGATTCACCAGCGCCGTCGAACAGGACACCGACCCCGCACCTGCCGACGTTGCTGCCATGCTCGATCTGATCAGCGCACGACAGGTGGACGCCGTGCTGCTCAACCCGCAGACCGCGACCGCGGTGACGAAGAAAATCCAAGCCTCCGCCGACAGCGCCGGGGTCCCGATCGTCACCATCACCGAGACCCTGCCTACCGGAACCGACTACCTGGCCTGGCAGCGAGACACCGCCAACCGGTTGGCCGCCGCGCTGCAGCAGAACTGAGGTTCATGTATGGCTCATGAGGTCGTGTCCCTCACCGGTGCCCGGCTCGCCTTCGGTGACCGGGTGCTGTGGGACGACCTGGATCTCACCGTGTCTGCCGGAGAGTTCATCGCGATCCTCGGACCGAATGGAACCGGTAAGACCTCCCTGCTGAAGGTGCTGCTCGGCCAGCTACCACTCAGTGCCGGCACCGCGCTGGTCGAGGGCTCACCCATCGAGTCCGGCAGCGATCGGATCGGCTATGTTCCGCAACACCGCACCGTCGACCGCGGACTGAGCCTGCGCGGACGCGACCTGGTCCGGTTGGGTGTCGACGGCCACCGCTGGGGTTTGGCGCCACTTCGCCGGGCCGATCGGATCGCGGGCAGACGGGCGGTTGAGCAGGCCCTGGCATCGGTCCATGCCGGTGCCTTGGCATCGGTCCCGATCGGGGTGATGTCCGGTGGGGAGTTGCAGCGGGTACGCATCGCCCAAGCACTGGCCACCGACCCGGCACTGCTGCTCTGCGATGAACCACTGCTCAATCTCGACCCGGCCAATGCCCGCCTGGTCGCGGACCTGATCGATCAACGGCGGCGGTCAGGCACCGCGGTGATGTTCGTGACCCACGAGGTAAACCCCGTGTTGCCCTTTATCGACCGGGTGCTCTATCTGGTCAACGGGCGGTTTCGGATCGGCACGGTGGCCGAGGTGATGACGTCAGAGACGCTCTCGGAGTTGTACCGAGCCGACATCCAGGTTGTGCAGGTAGGTAACCGATACGTCGTTGTCGGCGAGCATTTGGATCATTCCGGACACACTCACGGGCACGCCCATGAATGACAAACTCAC
>Ga0304728_1000845_pt1 | contig 23948 bp, 31 predicted proteins | sample C_130625_MF_Meta_FD_190476 | JGI IMG/M metagenome (GOLD analysis project Ga0304728, IMG submission 190476) | Freshwater microbial communities from Lake Croche, Canada to study carbon cycling - C_130625_MF_MetaG (v2) (version 2) | ecosystem: Environmental > Aquatic > Freshwater > Lake | place... | reverse complement strand
TACTCCGCGAGAGCGTCGTCGATTCCTGCGCATGCACTCGTCGTGCTTACGATGCTGAAGCTGAACTTGTGCGCACTCTTAGCCTGTCTGACGGTGGCATGCGTGCACCATACGTGCGTGTTGGCGCTGATGACCGGACGCCCGGCGGCGCGGGCTCTGCGGCGCGTTGTGCGGTTGTTTGTGCGGCGCGTTGCGCAAGCGGTCGCGCGGCGCGAGGTTGTGCGGGCGATGGTCGCGGCGGCAGCGGCTGCCGCGTAGTGCTCGAGGACCGGCTGCCGCGTAGATACTCGGTCAGAGGGACTAGCGTTTATTGAAAAATAAAAAAGCGTACACCTCACGACCGCGCAAATAGGACGTGGCGAGTGTTGCCACCTAAGGGATCCCGCGCGTTGCTGCACAACGCTCGCAACAAGGAATCTGTGGATTCCACACACCTTTCTGTGTAGATCAACCGGTCCAGGGTGGTAGAAGCTGAGGGGTGGTAAAAGCTCATGTCTAGGAAGGCCAGAACAGAAGCGTCTGCCAGTCTGCGCGCGGTGATTTCCAGGGTGACGTTCCCGAAGATCTGGCGCTCACGGACAGCGATGCTGTAGCCGTCGAGGAGCAGCTCGGTTGTTCTCGCGTGCATGCCATGCGGGCGAAATATCGCCGTGCGCACGACCGCTCTCAAGAATCTGTCGCGGAGGGCTGCGACGCCTGCCGTAAGACGACGCCGCAGTTCCGTGCGCCGGAAGCGCGCGGCGAGATACCTGTTGGTCAAGGCGAGTGGCACGTGGACGTGCCAGGCGCGATTGATGCCGTTTTCGACGACAGTGTGCGACGGGCACGCGGCGGCGAGGAGAAGGACATCAAGCATGTCCGCGGGGAGGGCGAGCAGAAACATGATCTCTGAGGCGTCCTCGGAGATGACGTGCGGACGCGCGTGTTATATACCAGACACTTCAAAATTCGCATCGATGGCGTTTAATAAAAGCAAACATCGTTGGGGTGTGGCTTATAAAGACAAACCCGTTGCACGGTTTTTATTTTTAGGAAGGTTTAATCACTTCTTCGCGACGCCGCCCTTGGCGCGGGCCTTCTTCGCGGGGCGCGGCGCGCCCCAGCAGCTCGCGCTCAGCGGCCGCGGCGGCGGGTTCTTGGCGAGCTCGTGCATCTCGCGCTCGTGTGGTTTGCACTCGCCCTCGGCCGCGCGGTGCAGCGCGAGCCTCTTCGTCGAGTCGTAGTTGTTGTGGAAGCCGCGGGCGCACTCCGGGCACTCCGTGTACGGCGGCGACTCGCCCTTCGCGCCGAAGTGCTCGGCGACCTTGGGGCACTGGGACTTCGGCGCCGCGCAGATCGCGCACTCGTCGACGTCCCCTTCGTCGGTCTGGTTGTGGACGAAACAGAAGTTCGACCCCTGCGCACGCGCGTGCGGGGTGCGGTCGTACAACCGGCTGGTCTCGTCGCGCACCGTCTGGCCCGCGTCGCGCATCGCGTCGACCATGCAGCGGTCCGCCATGTTGCGCTCGCGCGCGTCGGCCGGCTCGCCCATGTTGACGTGCGGCTGGGCCTCGAGCGCGTCGAGCAACGCAGCGAGCGCCCCGGGCGTGATGCGCCTGTCGTTGAACATCGCGGTGATGCGCGAAAACACCTCCGCCTCGGTCTTCACAGGGAACAGGCCGGCGGCGGCGGTCACAACGTTGTCGGTGGTGGCGGGCATCACAGAACCAATCATCGTGCTGTGAATGGCAATGGGCGCTTGTGCTTATATAGAATTTCGATTTATAAAGGCCCTCTGCCCGCATTCTATTTTTCACACGATTTTGACGGTAGTTTTGAACGGTGTGTTTTAATTAAAATGCATTTTTTTTGTGCGTTTCGCATTTCTTTCAATAAAAATACAAACACTACACGCAAGGATGCCAATAGACCATGTCTATCTTGGACTCTTGCGCCTTGCCCTTCGAATCGAACGGCGGCGACTGCGAGGGAAACCAGCCGCCGGCGAGCTAATGTACGCTACAAGGAGCTCGATGTAAGCTACAAAGGAGCCTCGAGCTCAGCGTACTGTGCGTTCGCTTCGTCGAATAAACGGAACATCTCCGAGCTGACGTATTTGAAGTTGTTCGTGGCGACGAAACTCGTGAGCGTGCGCTCGTAGAGCCTGTTGCGCTCCTTGTCCTCGATGCGCCTGCGAGCTCGGAAAAACTCCTGGACGAAGCGATCGGTCGCTTCGGGCAGCCAGAATGTGTTCATGGTCTTTTGGAGCAGCAGCTTCTCGTCCTCGGAGTCAATGCGCTTGGTCCAGGCGGGTGAATTCATTCCCGCTGGGTCTGCATATAACCAGCGATCCTTGATCTCAACAGGCTTGTAATTCACCGTAGTACACTGTGTCAGCAAAAGACCGGGGTGGTCGGAAAAGTTCTTAAAGTCTTGGAGGTTGACGTGCAAAACGTATCCGGAGACTCTGAAGCGGCCCGCTTCACACGCCTGACGGCTGAGGGAAACCGAACTGACGGTGTCGCCGGAGTTGTCGGAGTCGTCGAAGGGCATGGAAAGGTGTCTCGCCATACACTCCTTGAGCATGAACATGAGCTTGTCGCAGATGCCACGCAACTCCTGCACCGGACCGATTGCCAGAAGCGCATGACGGAGGAAATCGCATGTTGCGACGTTGAGAAGGAGGCGCTTGGCGAGCTCACTGTAGCGACTCCTGGCCGCAAAGAGGACGTGGCGGTTGCCTTCAACGCGCGACTCGCACCCGGACTCTGTGAGCATGCCCGCCGCGCGAAAGATGTCGAGGATGGTGAGAAGACAGCGGTAGCGGTCGAAGGCGGTCTTCACAGAGGACAGGCCGGCGGCGGCGGTCACAACGTTGTCGGTGGTGGCGGGCATCACAGAACCAATCATCGTGCTGTGATGGCAATGGGCGCTTGTGCTTATATGGAACTTCGATTTGTGAAGGCCCTACACACGCATTCTATTTTTAACACGATTTTGACGTCAGTTTTGAACGGTGTGTTTTAATTAAAATGCATTTTTTTTTGTGCGGTTCGCATAACAGGATGTCGGTGAGGCGTAGTGCCCTTCCTTGCCGCAAAGAAAGCAAACGTTGCTATTTTTGGGTTTCTTTCTGGGCGGCGGCTTTGTCTCTTGGTTCTCTCCTTTTGCGTCCATTGCGTGCATGAAAAGAGAGGAGGCCCACACAAGGCCCAGAAGCGTTTTTTCAGTTTGGAGTGCATGAAAAGAGAGGAGGCCCACACAAGGCCCAGAAGCTTTTTCAGTTTGAAGTTTTCAGTTTGAAGTGCACAAGCGTGGCATATATAAGACCAGCGCCACAGGAGCATCGTGTGCAGAGACTCCGATCACCCATAAAAGAGACTCGCCGTGACTGCATCTACTGACAAGATGGAGTTCTCGTTATTGATGAAGGTTCTTGAGTTTTCTCGCGCGGAGCAGGAAGGCATGTGGAAGAACGGATTGTGCTCGAAATCAGCTTTTGTATGCTGCAAGCGGATCCTCGAGGCGGTCCGCCGCGGGGATGCAACCGTGGTTTGGCTGAGGGCAAAATTTAGCTGTTGGCACTCGAGTGTTGCTTACGTAAAGTGGACACAGCAAGGTCTCCAGCGCTTTGCGGCGTTGGATGGGTCACTGCCGATCACGGAGATGCGCATCGTCTGCTGTGGCCTCACACAAACTTTCTACAATGGACCTAAGGAAGACGGAAAGTTGAAGATGGACGAGTTTGAGAAGCTGTGCGTCGTGCAGGAAACGATGCTTTTGCACCAGAAGAAGGTGTCGAAACTTGATTTCTGGGTATTTCATCCGATGATGTATGACCGCCTCGAAAAAAGCATTGTAAGCCTCGGTGGCTTCGAGAGTTTGACGACTCTGATTTTCGGACGTCCGCACGACGACGCACAGGCGGCCCGCTTCTTCAGGATTGTGGGAACGCTGCAGTTTTTGAAGAAGTTGTGTTACACTGGCAGGGTGACTGCGGAGTGTGCAGGAGCGCCTTTGGTGACGATACTGGATCGGCTTCCGGAAGGACTCGAAGTCTTGAAAGTGAGGTACCATTTCGTCGCGGAATGCGACCGGCGCATTCACAACACTGCTTTCGCGGATGCGTTTTTTGCGCGCGAACAGGCAGGCGGCTTCAAGCATCTCGAGAAGATTTGCTTCGACAGATTCAGCGGAAGTCAGATCATGAAGAGTGTGCAGTTTGGCCGGGTGCTGAATTCGGTCACGCTGCTGCCGACGCTGAAGATGGTAGGAATCAGTACGATGTACCCCACCACATGGAGCGAGGAAATAAAACTGGACAGACAGAGAGCCTGGCTGCGCACGGTATGCCCTACCGTGCAGGTCTGGTTTAGGTAGCTAGCTACTTGTCTTTGTGTACTTTGAATAAAGATTCGTGGCTGGATTGCACAGGCGTGGCATATATAACACCAGCGCCACAGGAGCATCGTGTGCAGAGACGCCGATCACCCAGGACAGACAAGATGCGCTTCGCTTACTTGAACTGCTATGGTCCCTTCTCCGACGAGAAGGCCTCGGTCTTTGGCTGGAGGGACACGCATCCCCTGCCCACGGCTCCACAGGCGAATAGCTTGCAGCTGAGCGCACTTGGCAGCCCGACGGTCGTGGATGCCGTCGAGCCGAAGAGGGTGCAGCTGAGCGGATTTGACAACCCAAGGATTTTGGATGTCCTCGAGCTGCTGTCCGTTACCAATACTTTTTTTGGAGGCGTCGTCAACTTCAACGCGCGCCTTGCGTGCAAGGAGTTGTTGCAGTTGGCAAAAGTGCGCCCTGGCCTGCTTTTCATGGAGATCGACTTGGTTGTTATGCATGGAGATAGTTATGGAGTCAGCCATGCCAGAGTCCTGCTCGCCAAGCAAGCCCTCGAGGCCTGGCCGGGGATCGCCGTCACCAAGCTCAACGCCTTTCATGGGTCGCTCTGCGATGACTTCAAGGGTCGCGGGATGAGCAAGAGGGTGTGGGACGCGTGGAGATTCGTGCATGAGACGGTCACGAAGAACCGTGCATGTATTAAATATTTCGGGTACTGCTTCAGGGAGCCTCCGAACAGCGACGCTCCAGAGCTGTGCTACGGTAAGATCGAAGGCCCCTTCCCGCGTCTCGAAGAACTGAAGGTGGACAACACTGCCTGTTACACAGGCGAGATGCTCGCCATGCTCCGCGGCATGCCCGGCCTCGAGAAGGTGCAAATTGTCGGGAACCTCGACCAGTACGGCAGTGACAAGTGGTACGACAAAGCGGAAAGGACCGACGACATGAAGAATGTCGCCGTTGTGCTGCCCGAGTCAGTGCAGGTGCTATTGCTTGACCAGTGGAACCTGACCAATGGCTACCGGCGCTGGCGCTTCATGGAGGATTTCGCAAAGGAAGCGAGGGAGGGGCGCTTTGGGCGCCTCAAGACGGTCAGCATGCGCTGGTCGTTTGCGACGCTAAAGAAGGATGAGGGCGCCGATCTGATTGACGCCCTCCGACACTGCGGCTCGCTGCGCGAGTTCGTCATCAGTGAGAACGAGAGGATGAAGAGGTGGCACTATCAGGCCTTGGAAAGGCTGGGCAAGGCGCGTGGCGACGTTAGGGTCGTAAAGCACTGTGTCAGCTGGTCATGGCCTTGATGCTCTATCCCATCTGCTGTATATCTGCCGCAAGGAGATCGCGGACACACACACTGTGTTCTTGTGAGTTTGTGTTTATTAAACTCTATGAAACATCAGCGCTACTATTCGTCGAGAATGTACTCGATTTTGCCGTCGAGGGCACACGTGTCCACGTCCGCGCCGAGCGCGTTCAGGCACGCCACCGCGAACTCCTCGACGCCGGCGAAGCATTGGTTGTGCAGCAGCGACACGAGCGCCTTGCCGCGCGGCCAGTCGAGCAGCTGCGACACGGGCGTCGTGCACCGAACGCGGTAGTCCGTGGAATGGTCGACGAAGCACGCGGCAAAGCGCAGGCGGTGGCTCGCGATGCCCTGCACGCAGAACTCGAACTCGATGAACTGCGGGTCCCACGCCCTCGCGTGCAGCGCTTTCACCACGACGAGGTTGTTGGCGGCCGTGGCCAGTTGCTTATCGGCGAGGATCAAGGCACGCGCGGCGTCCCTTGCGCGGAACTCCTTGGCCACCCCGATCAGAAGCGCCTCGAGCGTCTCGTCGTCGCCAGTGCTGGGCTCCTCAGCAGTCGCGCGTGCCATGTGTGTGCTAGTCTCGTGGGTTCCACTCAGTTCCCAAAATCGGTATTTACGGACAGATTCGCGAATTGCCTTCCCCGCGCCCGCAATTTTAGAGTGCCATTCTAATTTTAGATTGCAATCTAATTTTAGAAGTATGGGCACAGCGCTGGGAGGAGGAGCATGACCGCCGAGTGAATAGGGCACGCCGTGGTTCATGTGTGTAATAAAAAGACAGCTCAGCGCTCGTCTTTATTAATGATTTTAATAAAATGGAAGCACGCGCAGATTGTGTAAAATGCGGCGCCACTGTGCTAGTTCCCTTTGAGACCAGTACAAGTCTTGGTCGGCAATGAACTTGCGGTGCTCCCAAAACTCAGTGGTCTTGTGGTCGCCTTGCGAGGTACTGCTGCAAGCGTCGAGGTACCTCTGCAAGCGTAGCGCTCTTTTCTCTTTTGAAAAAACAATGCCTTGAGCTTGGGTCATCATGTCATGGGTCAAACACAATATGTCCTTTTCCAGATTGTCGATCAACGACTCGAGGTCTTTCTGTGGATCCATGCTTGCGACGAATATACGCGACCGGACAATCCTTTATATGTTTTATTAAACTTTTTGTGCGACAAGGCCTAGAAACTTTATGAAACATCAACGCTCGTCTAGTCCAGCATACCCACGATGAACGCGACGAGCTCGTCGGGCAGCGCGCGGGCGGCGGCAGACGCGACGAACGCCGAGGCCGCGGCCGTGCGCTTCTCGTGGAAAATGCGGTCGAGGCTTGCGACGCGCGCGGCGAAGTACTGATACCTGGGGAGGTTGACGCGCTCTGCCATTTCCATAAACTCGTAGACGCGTTCTCTCTCCGAGTCCGTGGTGGCGAGGACCAGTTCTTCGTGGATGGTCTCGAGGGTGACCTCGTGCATGAAGGCTAAGTCGTGCTTGCACCTTGTGGCACTTTTCAGCAATCTTTCTAGCCAAATCCAGGAAGTGGTGGCGCTCAAGCCATGGGTAGCGTAGCGCCGCGACATGCTCGATGCCGTGCGCGCGTCGCTGTTAAATACTGGAGAGGTTCTACATGTCGTCGACCTCGTCGCCACAAAAAAACATACGTGACTCTTCGGTTTGCGTCTCTTCGGTTTGCGTCTCTTCGTTTTTTTGCGAGGTCTTTTTTTTGCGAGTACGCCCCGTCTACGTCCTGGCGAAAACAGGCGGCGAACAACACAGAAGCGAACGAGGACGCATGCCGGCCTGCGAGCTGGGGCAGGACCACATCGACCTTGTCGTCTTCTCGCTGGCGTTCTCGGGTGCACTCGCGCCGCGCTACTGCGACCTGGGCTTGCTCTTCGTGTTTTTCTACACCTCGTTCCACGTGCTCCGGATAACGGCCGCTGTGAATTGCACGTAGACGCTGTTGTGCATGTGTATGTGTCAGCATGGTTCTTTTTTCGTGCATTGTACGCTTAGCGCGCGCTCCATGTGACGTGCACATCGCCTCGGCGAATAATCCGCATGCCCATACGGTCGAATTCGACTGGCGTGCTTAATTGGGAGATAAAATCCGGACGGAGACGGACATACGCAGACAGGGCGGTGAAAAAGATGCTGCCCTGGCGTATCTAATTAGCGCAGTAGACACACACGTTCTCACATTATCTATCTCGCACACACGAAAGCAGGCCGTCGGTGACCAGCACCGCCGTCCAGTCGTTTACCAACGCGTTCACTGAGCAGTGTTTCAGCACGGACGCGTTTTCAACAAGTGTTTATTAAACACTGAAACTCTCCAATTGTCACGCGCTCATGCGCGTACTCGTGTGCCTACGTCCGCCTACTCGTCCGCCTACGTCCGCCTACTCGTCCGCCTACGTCCGCCTACTCGTCCGCCTACTCGTCCGCGAGCGCGCCGCGCAGCATGCACGCGAGCATGAACTCGTAGCGTGCTGATGGGGTGAGTCGCGCGACGGCGCGGTCGAAGGCGGCCGCGCGAGCACTCACGCCGTCGGCGGGCCGCAGAGTGGCGAGGTCCGCGTCGAGCGTCGTCTTCTGGTCGACGAGCGCGGCGAGTGTGGTCACGTTTGCCGTCCACTCCATCTTCGTTCGCTTTCGATTGCGTTCACTTTTCGCTTTGCTTGTGTCTCTTCACTGCGTCTCTTCGCTTTTGGAATTTGTGTATTGGCGCGAAGACTGTTGGCGCGAGGATTTGTGCACGCACGACACGATGTACACGCACGCTCGCACGCGCGCGCGCGTGCTGGCGGAGAACCACGCGTTCCAGATGTACACGCAGCTGCACGCGGAGAACCTCCGCGAGGTCGTGCTGAACGGAGTGATGCAGCAGCTCTTCGTCGCGGCGGCAGCGACCGTGGTCGCGTGGGTGTACATGAGCGCGGCGGTGCGGCTCGGCGCGACGTTGGCCGCGTGGCACGAAAGTTGAGGCTGATTCTATCAAGGTTTCGTGAGCGGTCTATCAAGACTTGCGTGAGCGGTCGTGAGTTTATTGAATAAACGCGTTGATTCTACCACAGGCTGGTTCTATCAAAGGCTGGTTCTATCAAAGGCTGGTTCTATCAAAGGCTGGCCCCGAGGACGCGGCGCTCGGCCGGGTTCAGCGCATGGACGAGCTGCCAGACGCCGGCCTTTGCGACACTGACGCGCGTGCGCCCCTCGTCTAGCACGGCTTGTGAAGGTCTGGTGTCGGCGGGTCGGGCCTCCATGCTGGAGATGAGGCGCTCGCCCTCCTCGATGAGGTCGAGTGAATGCAGGATCTGCGCGAGCTTGCCGAGGTCGATGACAGGCACGGCCATGTGTGTTCTGGTGTATTTCAGAGTGTTGCGAGCCTGCGTTTTTATAGACTCGCGGTTCGTGGAGTTCGCGAGGTTCGATGTGCACGAGTTCGCGCGATTTTTTTCGTGGCCTTCAATTTTTCAATTGTGCGAGCAGAGATCGCAGCTTACTGGTAGTCATTTTACGATCTGTGTGGTGCGTGGATTGTGTGCAAGCCGGGCTGGGATAGCGCAACGTGTCGCCTTGGAGCGTACTATGCTTGAAATTCACGAGGAGGTGGACAAGTTTGATTGTATGTTTCCGCCAGTCCTCGGTATGCCATTGAGAATGCTTTGGAGTCTGTGCAAACGTTTTTAGCATCTGCAAATCGTTTTCTGGCAACGCCAAGGCCTCATGCAGTTTTGTGTTGTAGTCGAGCATCAAATCTAAATAGCTGTTCGGCTGCCTATTTTTCCATTCATGATCCTGGACCTCTAGGATTTTGATCCATTCTTTCTCCTTGTCGAGATCGCGTAATTTGGCGTGGAGCGATTCGAATATTCTGTAAATATCCGTCAAATGCGAGACTCTCGGTCCATTGAAAGTGTTGAAAATGACGCTTCCTAAACACCGGCTGATATGACGAGAAAAGAAGAACGGTGTGCCTAACGTGCGTATGTTACAATCAGACATGTGTGGACAGTGCTGGTGTTTTATAATAAAACCAATAATTTCATAAGTCCGTCTGGGTGCGCTTAATTCACTACGAAACACTCTCAGCGTGCGCCCTTGCAGTGCGCAGCGTGCAGCGCCAGCTTGCGCGGCGCGTCGTAGCGGTTGCCGAAGCACGCGCCGCAGGCAGCGCAAGCATAGTCCGGCGGGGACTCGCCGCGCGCGCCAAAGTGCTTGTCCGGGGCTTGACAGTTGCGGCGAGTGCTTCCGCACGCGCCGCACCCGTCCAAGACGACTTCGCTCGTGTACCCGTCGAGGACCATAAAGTTGACGGTGCGCTGCCACTCGCAAGCCGTCTTGGAGAACGCGTCTTGCATATTCTCGTGGGCCTTGGCGGTTGCGGCGCGCAGGAGGTCCATGGCGATGTGGTGCTCGGCCCACTCGGCCCGCTCGAGCGAGTGCCCGAGGCCGTCGACCTTCTCGGGCTCGATCGGGGGAATCGCCTCGAGCTCGGCGAGGACGGCGAGGACGGCCCTGGCGGTCGTGCGGCGCGTCTGGAGCAGGTGGACGAGCCTCTTGATGAGGAGCTGGTTTTCATCGGCGTTGTCATCGTCGGCGTTCTCGGCCTTGTCGTTCTCGGCCTTGTCGGCGTTCTCGGCCTTGTCGGCGTTCTCGACGGCGGCGTTCTCGGCGGCGGCGTTGTCGGCGTTCTCGACGGCGTTGTCGGCGTTCTCGGCGGCGGCGTTGTCTGCGGTGGCGTTCTCGGCGGCGGCGTTGTCGGCGGTGGCGTTGTCGGCGGAGGACTCGACAGTGGCCTCGGTCTTGGCGGGTAGCTGTATGAAGGCCACCTGCTTCGCCCGCTTCTGCGTGGCCGGCGGGAATGTCGGGTCGTTGAGGTGCGTGAAGCACCCTGCGTTGCAGCGCTTGAGCTGCGGGGGCGTCGCAAGGGGCGTCGGGGGCGTCGCGAGGTCGGGGGCGGGCGTGGACGTGGGCGTGGACATGGCACGAAGTGTGCCAATCAAGAACGGAAAGGCTTTTAGAGGGACTGTTGGCGCGAACTTGCTTTTCAAGCGTCATAGCGAAGAGTCATTTTAGATCTTTTAAGAAGACATTTTTCAGGGTTGCTTTTTGAGTTCAGGAAACGCTAATGCCACGAGTGCCACCGCCGCCGGCCTGGCAGGCAGCGGACATGTACACGCAGCCGTGGCGCGAGGAGGACATGGATCGGTTGATGCGAAGCCGCCCCGGCGACGAGTTCGTGTACCACTTCCAAGCCGCCGGCGCCCCGAACGCCGAGTGGCAGCATCTTCGCGGCGACTCCGCGTTTAAGTTTACGGGCGCGAAAGACGAGCCGCCTTTCATGAGCGTCGAGTCGCTGGACGAGCGCGACCGACCCGTCATGATCTTCCACATGGAGGACATTGAGGTCGACGACGGCGTCTGCGGCGAGGACGACACCGTGCAGCCTATGCTCAACCGGACCGTGGAGATTAACGACGACACGCACGGCAGCTTCTTGTTCACCGTCACCACGGCGCGCCAGCTGCTCGAGACGCGGCTGATGTGCACGGTCGCTGGCGAGCCGTTCATGGACGAGAGGCAGCTGCTGCAGAAAGACTGTGTAAGCGTCGGCGGCCCGATGCCCGGCGGCAAGTACGGCGACGATGTCGTGCTGAAGTGGGACCAGGCCGGCCCGCACGCGCTGAGGGTGACGCGGCGCGACGAGTGCGTGGAGATAGAGAACGGCTCCGACGGCGTCGTCAACGTAAACGGCATGCTGCTGGCGCCAGGGAAGTTGATGTGCACGCAGCCGGGCGAGGCCGCGGTCGTCGCATCTGCCGGGCGACGCTCGGCTGATGTGCCGAGGCCGTTCAAGGTGCTCGTACAGACGTTCGAGCCGCCCAGCGCGATTAGATCTTAGGTGGGATCTCTGGTACCAGGGTGACAGGGCACATGAAAGCACTCATGAAAGCACGAACTTGCAAAGACGATAATAAAATTGGGTTGAAACTCGTTTATTCGTTTCAGTATCTTATGCAGTACTCTGCCCTGTCTGGGTCATATTTGATGTAGTTGCTGTCTACACGCGGAAATTGTCCGGTGCGTTTCATCTCAGTGGTCCTCTTCGTGGCGTCGCTGAGCAACCCCAGGAAAAGGATCGTCAAAGGGACGACAAAAAAGGCGAGTACGAGAAGATCACCGAACACGCACATGATTCAAGCTGAATGAAAAAAAAAGGACTATCTTAAATACTGCTCGTGTCGATTCTCGCGAACTTGCGATTTGCTATAAAAGCAGTGGACTGGAAGTCCATCGGAACAAGAGCGACATGGACAACGAGCACGTTTCTGAGTCGAGCGATTTCGACAGCGAGGCCGCCGAGGCCGCCGAGGACGGCGAGGACGGCGTGGACAGCGAGGACGAGGAGTACAACAGCGACGAGGAGCCCGAAGGCATCATCGCCTCCGTCGACCGAGTATGCCGCAAGCTGGCCTGCGCTCTGCGCGAGGCCGAGCTCAACCTCGCCACGGAAGACTTCGACAAGCCGTACCACGCGATCTATAATGTGCTGAAGGCCAGACCCTGCATCGGCACGCTTGTGGACTGCCTTGTCGAGTTCGTGGAGGCTGGCATTTGGGCGAAGGAGGCCCTGCAGCGCTTTCACAACCGGCCTCGGACCGTAACCGAGCTCCACGTGCACATGTACCACATCACGGAGGCACACAACGGCCTGCCGCGGCTGTGGCTGGTCCTCGATGCATACATGCACTGTCTGGACCATGCGCAGGTGCGCGATCTCGGGGAGCACCCCGGGCACGAGGACGACGACGAGGCCAACGACGCCTGGCCGGTCATCGGGCCCGCGTCGGTGGTTCGCATGCGCGAGATCCGCACAACGTCGGAGTCCTCGCAGCGCTCGGGCAGGCGCGAGACATCGAGCGTGGTGAACGGGCAGTTCGTGCGCGACTCGCTGCGGAATCTGCAGGAGTCCGTCACGAACGCGCTGCACCGGGTTGGTGTGGAGACGCCGGTGGCGCGCATCCCCGAGCCGCGCATTGTGTTCCTGCAGAGCCCGGACGCGATGGTGCTGTAGTCTCGTAGTTTCTAGTTCGGGTCTTAAAGATCAAGGGTGTATCGAGTCACAGTATATTGAATGCGAGTGTATTGAATAAACGTTACCTGCCTTTCAACTGACACAGCAAGACGGCCAGGTCTTCTTTTTTGCGTGTTTCGTATTTTTTGACGTTCATGTGTTTTGTTTGGCGTGGTGAATGTTCTGGTGTGTCTATGCGGTCGAAATCGTCATAGGAGGTCAAAATTTCTGCAAGTCTTGCTTGGTCAATCTCTGTAAGAAAATCAAGTTTATGGATTTGCCCAATGCTGATGGTCCGGATATCGCTCATGCGTTTGACATTCAGACTCGCTTCGATATGCTTGGCTACAGGCATTTTAAACCACGTGCTCAAGTATTGTGCAAATTTGGAGCATTTTTCAGGTAGTGAGGATTTTTCACGTGGTGAACGCGGAGGTGTAGGCACATGGTCTAGATTTGCGTCATCGACCCAATCGTCAGTGTACCAATGATCGTCATTATCATAGGACATGACGATGTCTGAATCTCCGTGGCCCCCATACTCTGGAAAATCATCATCACGACACTCTGTCCATTCGCCAACCAATGCACCCTTAAAGTTCGTATCATATTCACCACGAATCCAATTTGATCTCGATTTTCCTTTGATTTTCCAGTGTAGTTCTCGCAGCATATCGTGCAGCCTCTTTGGGTATTTAAACGTTTCAAGCTTGAAATGAAACGCGATGTATTTGCCTATCTTTTCCGTCTTCTGTATAGAGACATTTTCCTCATTCCAGGAAGGTATCGTTGAGTACCGGTCAATAAATTGCTCAGGAAAACCGTAACGTCTTCTCTCGTGTCCTGAGAATAAAAACTTCGAATTGTCTTTGAGCGCGGTCATCATTTTCTCTACCTCATTGTCGTCGGAGTTCCACATGGTCCAGCGCACTTCTGTCTCAAGCATGCTCGTCGTCGCACCATCTTAAATATCCCCGCAACATACTTCTCACATGCTAGTTTTAGTGATTTATAAAGCATTACAACTTCGCGTGCCCGAGGCTGGCGTGCACCTCGGCGGCCTGCGGCTCTCCGGGCTGAGCGCGTGGCGGGTTCGCCTGCGCAAGGATCTGGAGCGCCTCCGCGCGGAAGGCCTTGGCGTTCGCCTGCGCCTCCGCGCGCGCGCGGCGCTCGCCCAGCCACATCAGACACGAGCAGCAGAGCGCGGTTCCGCCGATCGCGAGCACAGTGAGCAGACCTGGGTCGATTTGCGGCAGTGCGGCGAGGGCGGTGTCGAGGACGGTGGGGTCGACTTGCGGCAGTGCGGCGATGGCGGTGTCGAGGACGGTGGCGTTTTCGGCGGCCATGCGCGCTGCACCGTGGTGATTTATAGGCGGGCTCTGCCTTTTCGTTTTTCGGTCTAGTTTGTGCATGAGGTTCGCGAGTCCGCGTCTTTGAGGCTATTTAAGACCAGACAGCCCAAGCACAAAGTCCAAGCACACAAGCACACAGCACACATGACCAGCGACACGATCCGCCTGCCGCCCTCCCTCTGGGCCGCCGAGCTCGGCAGCGGCCACGGCCGCCTCGTGCACGCGCTCGACGAGCCGGACGCGATGCGCCACCTCGTCTCCGCGATGCCCACCTGCTGCGCCCTCAAGGAAGTCGACCTGTCGGCCCTCAGAAACCACGAGGAGAAGCACAAGCAGACATGGCCCCGCGTCTTCTTCGGGGCGGCCGCGCTCCACTGGAACGAGCTCGAGAAACTGCGGCTCGGCCCGGCGACGATCAGCACGGACAACGCGCGCGACGCCGCCGGCAAGTTCGACATCGACTACCTCGAGGAGGCCCTGCCGCTCTTCAGGCGCCTGCGACACCTCGACCTCTCCAGCCTCGACCTCGACTCGGGTAGCGCCTGGCACGTGCTCTCCGCTTGCGTGCCGGCGTGCCCGGTGCGCCACCTCGACCTCACCGACATCGGCATTCACCAGCTCGCGGACATGGTCACCGACGTCGACGTCGTCTGCGGCCTCGAGAGCCTCAAGCTCGGCACCAACGGACTCGGCGAGTTCGACGAAGACAGCGTCGGCACGGGCGAGACGTGCTGGGCGCTCGAGACGCTCATCACCGAGTACACGTCCCTCCGCGAGCTCGACCTGAGCTGCAACGCCATGTACGAGCCGGAGGGCCGCGCGATCGCGCGCGCGCTCGCAACGTGCACGCACCTGCGCGCCCTCGCCCTCGGCGGAAACTACTGGGACAACACCGTGAACGAGGAGATACGCGCGGCCTGGCGCGGCCCGAAGGCCGGCCTCGAGCTCACCGACTAGCGGGCTGCAGCTCACCGATTAGATTATGTGATTAGATTATGTGACCGATTATGTCACCGATTAGATTATGTGACCACCGATTACCCTGTGGATATTTAATAAAACTCATATAAAAGAGAAGGCGCAGCTGTTCATCTGCACTCAAGATGAGCGTGGATCGCAATGAGATTTTCAAGCTTGTCTTAGAGTGCTTCCAGGACCAGCGTTTGCTCGCACAGTCCGGGTGCAAGGCGCGCCTGTGCTTTCCGCCTCAATCCTCCTGTATGTTTGCAGAGAGAACGGTCTACACCGAGCTCGGCAAGCGCTGTCTTCTTAACGTCGAGTCGTACAAGTTTCTCCGGCGTCTCTTGCTTGCATTTGGGCCAGTCAAAGAGCTGCACTGCATCCTCGACCAGCTGACTCACTTCGTCGCGAACTGCCTCCAGAAGCACCTTCGTGCGCCATTCGACGTCTGTGTCAATTCGATAATGCCTATTGTGTTCAACCGTTCTAAGCTTGAAAGGGCGGGCACTTCGATTGAGCTTTATTCTGTGCGCCATACGTTTCAGGACAAGGAGACGGACGGTCGTGTCCTGAGGCTATCGACGGCGACTGTTTTGACGATTGGCACTGGCGATTGGCACCACACGCCGTCGAAGATACACGACTTCCCATACGAAGACCCAGCGCACAACGAGGCGGCCGACCCGTATGCGATCAAAAGGCTTTCCGAAGCCAACAAGCAGCGGGTGGTTGCTGCGTGTATGCAAGCGTTCATGTCGCCCGACTCAATCGTCCGGTTCGTCAGCGAGTTCTACCTAGCTCGCAAGCGCACGGAGGACAAGGAGCGCGAGAGGTTGTACCGGCGCCGGCTCGCGAGCTTCACGCTCGCGAACCGGGCCCTCATCGACCGCATCGCGGACCCTGCAGCCGCTGAGCTCGAGTTCGACGTGAACGCGAACGAGTTGTGAGCGCAATTGTGAGCGTGCCTAGATAATTTTATTCAATAAAAAAATGAACACAGACACGCAGAAAAAATGAACACAGACACGCAGCAGCAGAACTCCTACGCGCCGAGCTCGAGCGCGGCGGCGAGGGCGGCCTGCAAGATCTCCGCGCGGAGCAGCAGCGCCTCGCCCGTCGTCGGCTCGGTGGGCACGCAGCGGAGGTGGCGCTCGCCCGCGGCGCTGCTGTCGCGCGAGCGGCGCACGAGCAGGGTGTCGGCGAGCGCGGCGCGGTGCAGCCCGCGGTAGAGGGAGACCCACGTGTCGACGAGCCGCTGCAGCTCGAGGACAGCTCGGGGCCCGATGACGCGCTGTGGAGTAGATGCAGTGGTGAGCGTGCGGTAGATGCGGCTCCAGGTAGCCGCGTCGGACTCTTGGACGCGGTGGGCCTGGCGACACCAGACGGCGACCTCTTCCGCTTCCGCGAGGAAGTCGCCGAGCTCGTCGAGCATGGGCGTGGCGGTTGAGGGGTCGTAGGCAGGGTCGTGCGGGTAGTTGCCGTCCTCGTCGTCGAGGTAGAGCCAGCCGTCGTGGATGACGCTGAGCAGCTTGTTCTTGTAGCGCTGAAAGAGGGAGGACCCGATTGCAACCTCGACGTCGCTGTCGTAGTCCTCCTCGTCGATGTACAAGTGCGGCGCTTCGAAGCCCGTGGAGCGACCGTCGACCATGCGGCGTGTCGTCATCGTGGGTGATTGGGTGAGTGATTGCGTATTTGATGCAGAGAAGTATTTATAGACGAAAATTCGCGAGACTTTGAAAATTCGCGAGAGTTTGCACATGTGGCTCGTGCAGCGTCGCGAACCTGATTCTCTATAAATATCAAGGATCCGGCCGACCAAAACGAACTAGATGTCCGCCACGCCCGCCACGCCCGCCACGCCCGCCACGCCCGCCCCGCCCGTGCACGAGCACGAGCTGCAGATGGCCCTGATTTATCTGGCAGATCTCACCGAGCACGAGGAAGTCGGCGGGACGCCTGCCGCGGACCTCTCGGACCTCATCGACACCGGCCGCGCCTTCCAACCCGCGTATGCGGTGGAGCTGGACAGGCTTGTGAAGGCTCGGATCGCGCAGCTCATGGGCTGGAGGCCCGCGCCGGACGGCACGCCAGAGAAACCGGTGACCATGGACAAAAAGACGCGCAAGCTTGTGCACAATGTGCTTGCACTTGTGCAATTCCTGCGCGAGAAGGGGTTTTGAGTTTGTTTATTGATTAAAAATGGACAAAAGACGCTAGATGGTGGTGAAGTCTGTGGGCGCTCGCTTGTCGTCCTGAGTCTCTGCAAAGGCACAAGCAACTTGAGACTCTGCAAAGGCACCAAGCAACCGCTTGCGCTGCGACTGTCCCTCAGTCGCATCCTCCGTCTGGGCCTCTTCGTTGACCCGTCTTTTTTGCATCTCGAGCTCGAACTTTTTGGCCTTCCACTGCTGCACATACTCGGAAACCATGAGCCAGCCGAGCATGCGCCCCTGTAGAGCACCCTTTATACACCACACGCCGCTTTCGGCGCGTCTGCGCATCAGTGCACGGCCTGGCGAACCAGGGCGAGCCTGAACTTGAGATCAATGTTCTCGGCCTGTGCCGCCTCTAGCTCGCGAGCAACTCGTTCAGCCGTCCGCTGGCTGTCACCTAGCGTCTTTGCGATGTCGTTGACCAGGCTCCTTTCCAGGACGCGCCAATGCTTTTGCGCAAGCTTGTCAATCGGCATGTGATTGTCGGCGCCGCTCTTCGCGCGCTTCGTCTGCATGGCGATGTCCGAGTCGACCAGCTCCGCCAGCTGGCGCTTCTTGTCGTGGAAGAGCGAGGCGACGAGAAATTCAACGACGAGCTGGTGCTTGTCTGGCCTGCTCTTCGAGCGTTTCGTCTCTAGCCTGCTCTCCGAACCGTGCGTCGCCTCGCAGACTGAGAGTCGGCTCACCGACGCTGCGGGCTCGCTCTCGGAAACGTGTGTCGCCGAAGGGCTGAGGCTCATGCATGCGCTCATGTGAAGTGAAGTTATTGCGCTCGCAAATACTCTAGAATATTTGTCGCGTTGGAACTCAAGGGACGCGTGCGAAGCGTCGCGCTCTTTCCGTTGTAGTGTTTATTACGAGTCAAACGTTGCAATTTAATATTCGGGAAAAAATGGCAGGCGCAGGCTAGTCGGCAGGAATCTAGTTGAGGATGAAAGAAAGGTCTGCGCGCGAGCAACCGTCGCGTTTGCCGACTTCGCGCGCCGCCGCGAGCAGCGCCGCGAGGCCCTCGGACGCACCACGCGCCGGCTTCGCTTTGCCGACTTCGCGCGCCGCCGCGAGCAGCGCCGCGAGGCCCTCGGGCGCACCACGCGCCGGCTTCGCGCGGGTGTGCCCGTTGGCGTAGCGCTTGATGTTGCTCGCAAGCTTGCGCGGGCAGAACACGAGGGCCGTGCCGTCTTTTAGCGCCGCGACTTTCTTGTCCGTGCTCGTCATCGGCGCGGGTCTGAGCGGGCGCTGCCACCAACGCCGCTGCGTGCCGCGGCCCTGGCCAAGCCCGAAGGCCAGAAAGAGGTCGTAGATCGCGCCGAGGCTCGCGAAGAACGCCCCGGGTGCACACGCCGCCTCCAGCAGGGCTTGCCACTTCGGATGGTCCAGCACCCGGATCGTCGCGTGCCCGAGAAGCGTGCGGTGCGGCTGTTCGGGATGCAAGGTAAGGAAGACGGGATGCAAGGTAAGGAAGACGGGATGCAAGGTAAGTAAGACGGGATGCAAGGTAAGGAAGACGGGATGCAAGGTAAGGAAGAAAGGATGGCAAGGAAGACAAACAAGGGCATAATTTACAGAATTGCAAAGAAATTGCAACTAAGAAGCAGACCAGCGCGCCCTCGAACTGGATCGCCCCCAGCACCTCCACCAGCTGCACGAACTGCACGAAGCGCCGCACGCTCTCGCACATGCTTGTGCGCGCCTCGGTAGCGCCGATCTCGCCGAGGTGCCTGCGCACGTCCGCCTCGCTCACGCGGCACAGCACGCACGCCAGGGCGACGAGCTGGTGGCAGCGTTCGTTGCTAAGTTGGCGCTCGTGGGTATACTCCAGACCGACCGAGACCGCGCGCACGAGGGCCTCCTCCTTCGGGTGCAGCCCTTCCATTGCGAGCGCAGCCGCCGCCTCGACGGCCGCGACACACCCTCGCATCAGGCCGCCGCCAAGCTTGAGCGGAGGCAGTTTTGCGCTGTGGTCGTTTGTGTGGCCGTTTGTCGTGGCCTTGTGTGCTGCGTGCAAGCTCTGGGCGATCGAGGGCAGCATGTTCGTGTTTTGCGTTCTGTTTGGGGTCGAGAAGACTCGTTTGTGACTCATTAAGTAGACTCGTTTTTGCTTTTTTTTTGAGTGATTTACTATTTTTATTGTTCATTTTGATTTGCTAGGCTGCGAACGACAGCGTGCGTAGCGGGATCGCGCTGACGAACGCGACGTATGTCACGGCCAGCGTACCCTTCGTCGCGACGCCCAGCAGGGCGTACGCGATCGACCCGTAGAGTAAGGACACGTGCGCGTCCGCCCACCCGAGCTCCGTCACCGCGCGCTGAGTGAGCGGGACGAGCACGAGCAGCCCCGCGAAGATGCACTGCCCGAGCACGAGCGTGCGAAGGGGTGCCAGCCACGCGGCGGAGACACCAGACACCGACACCAGACACCCGCCCTCGAGGGCGGAGACTTGCTCGAGAAGCACGCCCCACACTACTGTCTGCAGCGTCGTCGCTGCGCCCCAGCACACACCCCACGCGATCGCGGCGCGCTTGTCCTGCGGCACGATGAGCCGCGGGTCCGGCGCCTTGCCGAGCACACGCCGCCCAACAGAGAGCTCGGGCGCGAACGGAGCAGTGGGTCCGATGACGAGCCCGCGCGGGAGCACCTCGTCGATGTCGACAAGCTCCGAGCTGGCGTGCGCGTACTCGAGGGGATACGCGAGCGCCGCGGCGACGAGCTGCGCCGCCAGGAGAAGTGTGAGTGTCTGCGCGTCGCGCACCATCGCACAGCACGCGACGAGCACCGCCTGCAGCGGCGCCGTGAGCACTTGCTCGAGGCAGCGGAGCGCGCACGGCTGGCGCAGGCTTTCGAGCGCGTCCTCTTGGTGAGCGCGCACGCAGGAGAGCGCATTGCAGGCCGCAGCGCAAGCAAAGACGGCGGCGAGGAGGCCGAAGCCGTTGACCTCGTCGACGCGAGCGGGCAGGACCGTGCCATGCGTGCCTGCGTCGCCTTCGGCCTTCCAGGCGAGGAGAGTTGTGTTGGCGCACGTCTTCGCGTACGCCGCGACGGAGGCGAGGCCGTCGCCAGGGACGACGCGCGGCGTGTAGAGGTCGTACACGTGCGCGTCGGCGGGATGTAGCAGGCGCACTAGGCTGATCACGAGCAGTGCCGTGTGCAGGCATGCGGTGCCGCCGAACAGAATGCGGAGCCCGCGCCGCATGCAGGTCATCTCTTCCTCGGGAATACTCTCGAGCATATGTCTCGGGCGGACCGCTTTTATACGCTGCGCTAACAAACGCAAGATAGCCAAACGTCAGTAAAAAACATCAGGGCGCGGATGCTTGCGTTCTTCCTGCGCCCCTTCCAGGCGCCCGCAGCGCCCGCAGCGCCCGCAGCGCCGACAGCGCCTGTATCGCCCGAGCCGAGGCGATCGTACCGCGACGCGCTGATGGCTGCGCCCGCGATGGTCGCGCGTCCGCCTGTCGACGACTTCGTGATCGTGTTAGCCGAGCCACAACCTGTGCTTACTCGGATGAGTGCATACTCAAATGAGCCGGCGCTCAACGCGGCCGAGGGTCCATCCGCGCCGTCAGTGGCCCTCGTCGGATCTCGTCGGTGCGGCGGAGTGTGAAGTGGGTCGGCGCACGTTGTATGCGGCGCGCGCTGAGCTCGTGGAGGTGCCGTGGACGGTCCACGGGGCCTTTTCGCCACGCGCCAAGGCCTAGCGCCGATTCCGACGCGTTGACCATGGCCGTGACGATCGCGGAGACAGCCGCCGCCTCCGCCGAGACGAAGGCCTCGGCGGCGTCGAGCGCGCCGGTCTTGTTCGTTGGTGGTTGCAAGCTCGCGTTGCGTTCGGGCGGCTCGGGCGGATGCAGGTGGAAGCCGGGGGCGTCCCTCTGCGGCAGGCGGCGCAGCGTTGCGAACGCGTGCCGGGAGTCTCTGTGTGTTCGAACGCTTGCTGTCTCGAACGCTTGCTGTCGCTGGTCGAGCGCGTGCCGGGTGTCTCGGTGGTCGAAGGCGTGCGCCGGCGCGCCGAGCAGGCGCCGTGGGGCGCCATTGGCCTCGCAGAGCGTCTTGACGACGGCGTCGAGTTTTTCGCCGACCATGCGCCGGAGCGCCGCGGCAATCTCGTTCTCGAGCGCCGCCGCGTACCAAGGAACGCGCAAGTGCACGTGCGAGGTCGACCGCAAAAGCCCGTCGGTTGCCTCTGAGCGCGTTAAGATCTCGACCTCGTCGACGAGCGGCGCCTCGACCCGGACGTGCTCGACCAGGACGTGCCCGCTGCGGCAGACCTGCTTGTGGATCGTCACCTCGATCTCGAGCTCGATGTGCAGCAGGCGCACAAGCGTGAGGAGGGGCTCCGGAAGCTCGATAGCCGCCCGGTAGCTCACACCCACGCAGGCGAGCGCCGCCTTATCCGGCGGCGAAGGGAACTCGAAGCTCGACAGCAGCCCGATGGTGGGCGCCTCCGGCGCATACGTCCACTCGCGCACGTCCTTGTCGTGCGCCCACACGAAGACCTGCCTGTATATGGTCGCGTTCGCGAGCGCGGTGTCTAACGCCGGCGCCGCGCACGCGCGCTCGGAGCTGTAGTCGACGCTGACCGCGTCGCCGAACGCCCGCGCGGGCCTGGCCAGACACACGCAGGCCGAAAGGAGCAGAAACCGAGGCACGCACAGACGGGAAGAAACGGATGCGCGCATGCGCGCTCAGCGCGCGTCCTTTATACGAACTTTCATCGTTGATCGGTTTCATTAAAAGGCAGTTTACGCAGTTTCGCAGGTTACTCACACGCGGAAACGCTTCAGACGCCAACCACAGCGAGCGACGCGCGCACCAGCGCCAAGAGCGCCAGCGTCATCGCGACCGTAGCGAGCGCGCACGTGCACAGCACCGAACCGAAGAAGCGCGCGAAGATGTCCGCTGCGTCGACGTCGTCCACACACGCGTCATCGGTGGAAAGGTCGACGTCTTCGTCGCTGTTGTCGACCGCGTCGAGATAGTCGTTGCTATCGCCGGAGAAGCGCACGCCGCGCACCCGGAGCCGCAGTGTCCTCCAACGTCCTGCAGCGTCCATGCTGAAGGACATTAGGCGTCTTTTATAGAATTTTCACACGCGGCTTCGTGTTGCACAGCACACGCACGAGCACACGCAGACCAGTGGCGCTCTGGATCTCGACCCGCCCGCCCACGCACAGCGTCTGTTGTCGGGGCTCGGGATAGTAGCTCGTCAGCGTCCACGTGCTGGGCCCGGGGCCCGAGCGCTCCTCGAGCGTGCACACCGGCGCGCAATCGAGCCGCTTGAAGGACGGACACTCCTGCGCCAGCCGCCGAAGTGCTGCGTCGACGAACGCGGTTTGTATGACGCCGACGCCGTACAGATGGGTGTAGAAGTAGCGCAGTACAATAGCCTGCGAGTACACCTCGTCTGTCTGTTTCGAGTTGGGCTTACCGGACACTCCGGTCAGGAAATTTGCAAAGCACGCCTCATCATACGTTTTGGTGTCTCGTATAAACTTCAACACGTCATTCTTCTCAATGTCCGTGCCGCTGTCCCGCGCGACTCCGACCAGCAATTTCCGAGTCATGTGTTTGAGAACCGTATCCATCACGAGTTTGTCGTTGCAGGTTTTAAGAATATGATCTCCAGACAATGTTACCGACGGAGTACCATAGAATATCAGACACGTTCGTTTTGTTTCGAACAACTCAATTTCATTGGAAACGATAGGGTTGTCGGACCTGTTCGCCCATTGCAGATCCCCTTCAAATTTCCAGTCACAGCGTCCGTCCAGTAGCTGCACTTCGACCTTGTGCGTCGCGGTCATGCGCGCGCGTCGCTGCTCTTATATAGTCGGCGCAGCACGCTCCGCATGGAAGCGCTTGTCGTTCGAGGGCGGGTGCTTCTTTGCGTGGTACGTCTGCACCGCGCGTCGGAGGCGGTTCGCCTCGGCGATGGTGAGCGTGCTCTCCGCCCACGCGGTCGAGCGCAGCGTCTTGAGGTCGCGCACGAGCACGTCGTCGAGGTCGTCGATGGTCTCTGTGCCCAAGAACGCGCGCAGCTCCGCCTTGCGGTGCGCGAGACGGTTCTCCGCGAGCCACGCGTCCAGCGCGTCGGGTGCGGGGTCCTTGATCTCGGTGAGCATGCGATCTGACACGTCCATCGTGCGCGACGACGCCTGGCCGTGCGGCATGGATACAATGCTTTTTTTTGGATGCATTTGGCGGTTTGTGATATATAAGACTCGATGACGGCGTGGATGCAGGGCATGCACATGCTGCTGTTTGCGCTGGCGGTGGGTGGAGTCTCGGCGGAGCGGACGTGCGCGAAGACGCTTGGGAACCTTACCACATGCCCGTGGCTGAACGGCGTGCGGGTGAACGGAGACGATGTAAGTGTGCTGGACGTCGTGGCCCGGATGGAGCGCAAGGGATGGTATGCAAATGATATACCTCGAAACTATTCGCAGTCGGCGACGTGCGAGCGGGTGATCACCGACTTTTCATGTGGTACGCTCTGGTACATGCTCGATTTGTGCGACGAGACAGGCGCGCGGCTTCGACCGTGCGGCGAGCTGTGTGCGGCGTATGAGGCGTGCCACGAGCCACCGCTGGAGCGCGGCTCGTTCTGTAAAAATCTGGACTTTGCACAGCGCGGACAGCGGTGCCTCGGGACGGACGGGCCGGCAGGGGTCGCGGCGAGCGCGCCTGCGGAGGACTGCGCGCGGAAAATCAA
>Ga0304728_1000844_pt1 | contig 23955 bp, 41 predicted proteins | sample C_130625_MF_Meta_FD_190476 | JGI IMG/M metagenome (GOLD analysis project Ga0304728, IMG submission 190476) | Freshwater microbial communities from Lake Croche, Canada to study carbon cycling - C_130625_MF_MetaG (v2) (version 2) | ecosystem: Environmental > Aquatic > Freshwater > Lake | place... | reverse complement strand
TAGCATGTTATTGATAATGTCTACATAATCTTCTATACTCAAATCATCATTTTTTGTTTGAGTGGTGAATGTGGTTTCATAACTTTCTATTGTTATTTTCATAGCTTTATATTTAAACTTTTAATTGCTTTAGAAATATTAATTCTTTCGTTACTAAGTTCTTTTACAGAATCATTTAATCTATCTATAGATTTACTTAATTTACTTACAGCTTCTTTAAAAGAAGGACAATTTTCAAGTATAAACTCTTCGGCTTCCTCTTTGGTTTTGAAGTATTCCCTACTATCATTTACATGATAAGCATAAGTCTCTATTAAATAAGGAGTATATGTTTTAAATAATGCCTCTTCTTTGGTAAAAACTACCCACCATAAATGCTCATTAACCTTCTTCCAATACTCTGGGTACTTCTCGTAAAAATTAGTACCTTTCCATTCTAAAGTTCCACAGTCTGAAGAAACCTCATATCCTAATTTCTCTGAGCCAGGATACTCTTTAATTAATTTGTATTTCATAATTTACTTTCTATTATTGGTCTTAAAATATAACCGATTAAACATCCTATTAAAAATATAATTGTGTTCTCTATCATTGCTTGCATATTAATTCATCTAACTTCTTTGTAGGACTCCAGTACATGTCACTCTTCAATACCTTCCCGATAGGTATGCGTGGATCATAGTGTGAATCACCATTTATGATTGGTCTCCCGTCCCTATCAAGCTTACTCATGTTGGACGAGTGTATCAATCTGAATGCCTCCTCTATTATGTCTTGCATCCCATGTTGAACAGCGGTACCCATAACTATATAGAGCATGTCACCAATAGCGTCTAGCACCTCGGTAATGTCACCCTTAGTGTTAGCAACTCTGTACTCCTCAATCTCCTCAAGCAATAGGTTAACCCTAAGCTCTTGTGTCTTTGCACTCACAAGCAAAGGAGATTTTGGGAACTCAATCCCAAATGCCTCATTAAATTCAATTAGTTTTCTTACCATTTCTTAAATATTTATAAACAGAGGGCAACACATCCATCGCCTTCTGCAAGTTCTTATAATACACCTTGCCTAAATTCTCCTTTGAGTAGTACTCAATACCCGTCAACCTATCGTAGTGATAGTCCTTACCACAAGAGGAGATACCTCCCTTACGGATCGCGATATAGCAACCGCTTCCGTAAGGTTTAAGGTAGACCTGCCAGTCGTTATCGATGCACCACCTAAAGTCAGAATAGTAGTTCATTCTCTACATGTTTTTCGTTCTCCTTATCAACAAACTTGATCCATCTGCCGTTGTTGTCCCTACCCTCAAGAGGTGTAACACCAGTCTTATACAAGCCAAAAGCTACAAGCCACTTGTAGAATATGGTCCTACTGATGGTCATCTTAGCCTTCGGGGCAAAGTCTGGGTTATCCATGATGAAGTCAATGTATAGGTCCTGCTTATATATAAGCTCACCAGTCCTAAGCTTGTCATTGTGTGGTACACCATCGATCATTCCACACCACTCGATAAACTCATGGCATGTCTCAGCGGATAGCTTACGTATCTTAAGGTTAACAAACTCACTCTTAACAAGACCAGTGCTTAGGTAAGCCTTAAGGTTGCCTATCATGTAGTTGTCAAACTTACACCACTCCTCCTCATCCCAATCATTGAATAGGATCCTTCCAAACTCTATCAGCGGAGTGAACTCCTTGCTGTAGAACTGCTTGAACTCCAGCTCCCACTTACGTCTCTCGAACGAGTTACCCTTACCCTTGATAGCGTAGTTGGTTGTTATGACGATCTTTGGTGATCTGTTGAACGGGAGCTTTATAGCGTCCTTGTTCTTCTTCTCAACCGTTATACCCTCCGTAACAACACTGAACAACCTCTCAAAGTCAAAGTGTTTCTTCACGTCATCAAAGCAAAGTATCTGTGTGCCAACATTAACCGACTGATATGCAAACGTCTTGTCAAAGCTGAATGCCTTACCATCGATCATTACTGACCTCTTCATCTTGGATATAGCGTTGACAAACAAACCCTTTCCAGTGCCACCCTCTGGGTTATCCGTTATGATCTCATCGTTAAGGATCACAGCTGGGCAGTACGACATGTTCTTGTACCCGTGCATTAGATATCCGATGGTGCTCTCCATAGAGCTTATCCTTTGCTTATCCTCACCAGCAATATTTGATATGAACGTAGAGAAGTCACAGCTTATGCTCTCGCATATTGCGAAGTCTCTGTCGATGACCTGCTCCTTCCATATATAGCCACCAAGGTCGATATAGTCAATGATCTCTATGTTATCCTTGGTAACCCTTACAGCACAGTTGTTGTAGTACAGATATGATATATTGGCATCATCCTCAACAAAGTAAACATCCACCGACGAGAGCAAAGATAGGAAATCTTCTTTAAAGAAACGAGTTTTATCTGCAAAATAATTATAAACAGACAGATCGTCAGTGTTCTCAAGGTACTTAAGCACAAAGTCCTTCATCTCCTCCTCCGACGTGTTATCGATAAGGTTGTTTGTAACCTTAACAAAGACAAACGTCTTGGTGTTCTCTGGGTAAAACTTATAGAACCCATTATCCTCAAGGAACTCCTTGAATAGGTAGTGAACTATATTGATCGCTCCCTTGTCGCTCTTGGTCCAGAAACGCTTGACATCGTTATCGATCTGCTCCATGACTGAGTCTATGACGGACTCGTCTATGTCAGACATCTCGCTCTTAAGTTGCTTGGCTGTCGATCCCGACTTTACCTTTTGCCTGAGCTGTGACATACGACCATCATCCTCATAGTACTTCGTACCGAACTTATGCGTGTGGTTGTATGCCGAACTGATTGTTGTCTTTATCTCCGATAGTGGGAAGTCCTTTGACTCGAACTGCCCCATGATGTACTCAGCTAGTGACTTGTTTATCCCGTAGTCATTAAAGGCTGCGGCTAGTATGTACACGTTGTGGTTACGCTCACCATCAACTAGTCCATAACGCTTGGTCCACCAAGACATTAGAATGTCCACGATCTTGTTCTCATTGGTGATAGGTATTGTTGGCATCGATGTGGCTCTGTCCATCTCTCTGTACTCCACCTGATCAATCGTGTCCCAAACCTCTGATTCCTTGTTGATGTATATGTTCTTGTCGTAAGACTCATAGCAAACCCTAGATATATTCTTTGAGGTCTTGTCAAAGTACTCTGAACTGAAGTGGTTCTGTAACGAGTTGAAGTAGTTGACATGGTTCTCTATGTCCTTAGGTATCCTTATAAGCACCTTTAGACCATCTCCAGAGGGAGATATGAACACCGAGTATACATAAGTATCACTAGATAGGTTTTTCTTCTGCTCAAGCATTATTTTCTTGCTTGGGTACCCGTCAAAGTCAAGGCATATGAACCCACTATGATCAACGATGGTGTTGTCCGACCTCTTGGTGAACGTCCCAGAGAAACATATCGCTGGTAGCTCCTTCTTGATCTCGTTACGGGTGGTCTTATCCTTCTCGTTCTGTATGCGTTCAACAATCTCCTTGCTAGATCCGCTCTGGATTCTGCTAAGAACCACATCCACGTTTCTGTAGAATGGTGTTGAGGTGTCTCTGATATTCTTAAATATTGTTATCATCTATCAGTTGTTTAATTTGTTGTTGTTTGTTTCTTAGTAGTATACCTATCGCCTCCAGAACTATGGTGTCTGGAACCTCGACAGAGAATCCTATGGTGTTGGGTTCCTTTATGGTGTAGGCAAAGCTCGTCATTGTTGTTATCCAGTTAGTAGGTGTTTCCTTCTCGCCCTCAAGCTCAATATCCACAGACACCCAAGCACTGTTCTCGTTATCAAGTACATACTCAGCTATTCTGTTCATGTCATCGATCTCCTCTTGTGTCTCCTTTATCTTTTGGTATCTCTCAGAGATGCTCTGCATGTCCTGTAGGTTCATAATCTTTTAAGGTTTAAAAAGCCCCTCGTGAAAGGGGCTTGGTTAATGTTAGAAAGGAAGTCCGTCTTTTACCTCTTCATTTTGAACAGGTGCCTGAGGCTGTCCCTGTTGTTGCTTTGGCTCGAACGTGTCAAGCTCCATGTAGTACTTACCACCTTGGCTGTTCTTAACCTGAAGGTTAACCCAACCATTCTTGTCGTGTTTCTTTAAAAATGCCACAGCATCTTCAACCTTAATACTAATCCCTCCCACCACGAAGTCAGGTGCGTTCTCGCTTCTTTTAAAGATAAATCCATCTGCAAAAATTTTGTCCATTTTTATTTAATTTTAATTGTTAATAATTACTCCTCGTGTGAGGTCACTTGTCAGTAGTTGTGTTGGTCAAGTGGTGGGTAATGCTCCCACGACCTTCAGGGTTAATTACTTCCTAATGTTCTAACTAACTGAACTACACTTGACTTTGCAAATATATAAAAATTATAACACTTCTTCGACAAAATAGTTATTTATTTCTTCAGTTTTATTTTTACCGAAGAACTTCTCATAAACCTCGCATGCCCTCTCGACCTTGTTCTTGCCACCCATCACAAAATCCTCTGAGGGGTGGAACACACCAAGTCTGTGGCTCTTCTTACAGATAACAAAGAACACCAAGGGCTTACCGAATAACTGCTGGTAGATATATGCTTGGCTGTCGTAGTTATACTTACGTGCACTATAACGAAAGTCGTCTATGTCTGACGTGGTCTTAATATCGATCAGCATGTCCTCACACACAATGTCCGCCTTGCCCTTGAATGGCAAACCATATATATCACCAATGGCTGGCTCCTCATAGGTGTTGCTTGGGTTGTATATGCTCTCGTAGAAGTGGAAGTTGCCCTTCATGGTGGCAACCAACATGTCAAGCTCGTCCTGTTCGTGCTTAAGCAGTAGCATGTCCTTACCGCTCTTAGCCACAGCATCCTTGTAGATGTTAGTGTTACGTGTTGATGCCTCTACAACCTCAAAGTTAACCAGCTTCTCTGGCTCAAGCATTGCCGTGTGCAGATAGCTTCCGTGTAGCATCGGCAAGGTTGGTGCCTCCCTTACCTTGAACTGCTTTGGGTTCTTTAGAAGCGATCCTATGTCGCTGTTGCTTATGTATTTGCTACCGAACTCCCCGTAGTAGTTCTCGTCTGATCTTAGTTCTTCTATGCTCATAATCTCTTTAATATGTTTTTAGGTTCTAGTCTGTGCTTTATTAGTACGTGGTCTACAGCTAGTGCAGCCTCACGCTCAGTGTGGTAGTCCTTGATAAACCTTCTGTTGTCTATCTGTATCCTCATGCGGAACATGTCGTGTCCGTTATGTGAGCATAGGTACACATGATGGTACCTATCGCTCTTTCCGTTGTGCTTATACTGAATGCTTGCCATAGCTCTTGATCACGTTTAGTGTTTCCTTGTATAGCTCCAGCATCTGATCTAGCTCACCGATCTGCTCGTGTCTTAGCTTCGCGTATCTCTCCAACGCGAAGACATAGTTCGGGTAGTACCACTTGTCTATGGTCTCTACAGCCTCGCCCTTCTTGTTAACTCCCCTAACTATCTTGTTAAGTATAACCCCCGAGTAGCTGTCGGGAGTCATATAAAAGTCTTGGTCTAGTACTTGTTTCATGTCTTATTTTAATAGGTCACCGAGTGACTTCTTCACACTCGTTGATAGGTTATACTTAACGCTTAGGTTCTTTACCACGGTGGCTAGATCCATCTTGGCTTTGTTTGTTGTAACGTACGAGACAACACCAGCCCAGTTGGAATCATTCACAGCCAGATCTATCTTTGCGGTAGGGGTTTTGGCTGACTTCACCGTGTCGATGAGATCACTTCCATGCCATAGATTCAATCCCATTCCGTGTAAAGCCAATGCTTTAGTTGTGCTTCTTTGGATTGTTTTATTAACATCCATAGAGGTTATCTTGTCAATGCTGATTGATTGGTTTCTGAAGTCCATAATTGGTAAGTAGTCAATATGTTCCAAACCTTCAATAGTAATTCCTACTTTTACATAACCTGTCTTTCCATCGTTGAAGTAGTTAAGTCCGTTTAGACTATCCTCATAAATAGTTCTTTGCATCTCAGGATAGTGAATTTTAACTAATGCCCAAGCATGACTCCAAGATAAATACTCTTGATTACCCTTCTTCTCTGTTTTGTCAGACACATTTATTTCTGACAGCTTTTTAAATACACTCATTTTTATTAAATTTAATTGTTTATAATTTTATTTCCTTTTTTAAGATTGTCTATAGCCCATAATGGCTGAAAATTTGTGTAATGGTTTAACCTAATTAGTTCTTCTTCATCTTTAGCTAGAGATACTGGATAGATATGGTCTAGGTGCCACTTACCTTTATTTTCCCAACTCATTCCTTCTGTAAATTGGTTTTCTAAGTGTAGTTTAAATTCTTCAAAAGAACAACCAAGTATTTCATATGTTCTTGATTTTTTAGTGTATCCGTTTGCTTTTATAGATATCCTAATTAAAGTAGATATGTTATGTTTTAACCTATATAGACTATCTTTATTTCTTCTATCTTTTTTATACTTGTTTCCATATTCATTTACTTTATCTGCATTATTTAAACGATAGTTTTTTTTAGATTGCTTTATCTTATCTGCATTTTCTAAGCGGTATTTAGCTATTAATTCATTACTACATTTTTTGCAGTAAGCTCTTAATAAATCACTTCCAGTTTTTTTAATTCCAAACTCAGACTTTAGCTTCTCTACTTTACACCTTGTACAAACTTTCATATATAACAAAATCCCATCAATTCGGCAGTAATGTGAGACATGCCTCCTTGACAGGATTGTTTAATGTTTTAGATTGTAATGTGTCTCACTTCATTACTTCTGCAAATATACAAAAAATTATTTAGTTTCTGTTTGCAATAGTTTAAGTGTTTCTGTTAGTCTTCCCATAATGTCAGACCTCATCTCCTTTAAGGACATGTAGTGTCTGTTATTTTTACGGGAGTTAATCTCTAGTATTATCTTTGCTGATATGTTGTCTAAAGACCTTCTGTAGTTCTTTATAGCCATCATATAGCACCCAATCCTCCAACCCTTAAGGTGGAACATATCGTACTCGTCTTGGTTTAGCTCCGTGTAGAAGCCGTCGCCAAACTTTGTGTTGTAGATCTTGATCTCGTTGTTCTTGTTCTCCATCTTTATCCCCTTACGGATATACGAGACAGAGTCGTGTGTGGTTAGACGCGTGCTGAACACGTCATCGTGTGCCTGTTTAAATATGTTTTCCATGTTTTTGTTTAAAATTAAGCCGTTACTCTCCACGGCAAAAGTCACGCATACGATAATTTACTGACTTATGAATAACATTCACCAACCAATATCAGTAGTGATACGACCATTACCGCGACCTACATTGTAGCGTTTACAAGGACTCCTTATTTGGCTAGTGTTTATATGTTTTCTCGTAGTACTCCTTACCATACTTAAATGGTACAGCACTATTGTAAGCTTTTTCAATTTGTTGCCTCTCCATTTCTTTAGCTTGTTGTATAATTTCTATTTGATTTAAAGTTGGGTTTCTTAATTCAAATAATTGTTCTACTAACCATTCTACTGCTGTTTGTTGTTTTTCTGCTTTCATTGTTCTTGTTGTTTAAATGTTTCCAAATCTAATTTAACTTCTAACAATCTTTTTTGAATCCAATAGGTATTAACAACACCTACACCTTCAAATACCTCTAATACATCATTTATTGCTTCTTTTAATTTTTTGTTTTCATTTTCTAATCCACGAATAAGCATAAAATCATATTCTGCACTTTCGATTGTTTTTGGAAATGTTCCTTTTGTCATTTTATTTCTTTTTAAATTGTTTAACATTAAATTTTGTTGCTAATAATTGACCTTCTTTTGTTTGATAGTGTGGTATATAGTTAGCATCTATTGATGATATTTCTACTATTTCCATATCTTCCTCACTATAACTTCTTTCTTGTTGTAATTTAACATTACTAATAAATGCTTTTCTAAGTGTTTTAAAAGATGTAGGATATTTTTCTTTTGTAAATATTCTTTCAGCAACTTCTTCAAGAGTAGTTTCTTGTTTAGGTTTAGAATTATGCCATCTTAAATTTGATGGTATATCAAGTTGTTGTTCTAACTCAAACATTTCTTTTTCTAAATCTTGTTTAGGTTCATAATAAGTTGGAAATCTAACAATAGTTGGTTCTTCTTTTGGAATTATTGTATATAAACCTTCTATTGGACATCTTAACACTTCAACCTTCTCACAACTTGGATTTTTAACAAACCATTGCAAAAACTCATCATCAATAGCTTGTACACCATCTTTGATTAAATCTTGGTCTGTTGTTAGAATGATTTTTCTATGCCACTCTCTTGCTCTCCAATCAGGTGCGCATTTTTCAACTCTTTTATCATCAGTTAAAAACCAATCTCCTTCTTTAATTTCTTCATCAGAAGTGATGTAGATGTTTACATTTATTTTGTGTATGTTTTTCATATCTTATTTGTTTTTAAATTGTTCATACCAACTAAAAAAGTTAGCTGTTCTTATTTGTCCTTGTGCTGTAACTAAACTACCTGTTTCTCCATCATCTTTATGTATAAGAGCTTTTTGTAATAATTCAATTACTTCTTCTTCACTATAACCTTGTTGTTCCTTTTCTAATTCTTTGGCTTGTTCAATGTATGGATTGAATATTTCGGGGTGTTGCATTTGTTCTGCTAACCATTCTACTGCTGTTTTTTTCATAATCTTATTTGTTTTTAAATAGTTGTAAAGTTTCTTTTAATAAATCTAATTGTTCAATATTAGTATTTCCAAACTTATATTGCATAAGTATAGTTTGAGTAAATTTCAAAACTTCTTCCTCACTATACATTCTTTGCTCTTGCCATTTAGAAAACTTTATAGCTACTTCTTTAGCTAATTTTTTGTCTAAAGTAAACTCTTTATTTGCTTCGTCAATAAGTTCATTTAGATAAGTTTCTTCAAGTGTTTTTTGTTTCATTTTATTTGTTTTTTAGTTTTAACACTTCATTAGGTTTAACATACATAGTATGCCCTTGGTTAGATTTTATTTGTATTAAAAATTTACCTAAACCAATTATAGTTGAGTTTTCAAATCCCCACCCTTTCCAATTACTTATTTTTATTAGTTTAACTTTATCGCCTATTTTCATAATGTTACTTCTTTTTAAAGTTTTTGAAATGTTTTACCTGAGTCATTTACAATATAATACGTAACCCCATAATTGATAGTCAATGCATTTGGTAAATGTGTTGCATCAACAAATGCTTTTACTAACTCCATTTTTTCTAAGTCTTCATTATTAGTATCTTCTCCAAAATACTGATTAAGTTTAAAGTCAAAGTCTTCTTTGCTTATGCTTTCTTTTCTGTAAAGCGTGTAATTTGTTCCTAAGTAGATGTTTACTTCTTTACCATCTTTTTCAATTGTTCTTAATGTGTACATATATTTATTTATTTATTTATTTTGCCTACTCTATTCAGTTTTCAGCTTCCCTGTTAATCTTATTTGTTTTTAAATTGTTCAAACCATTCTTTTGGTGTTTGCCATAAACTTCTATCCCAATTATGCTTATCCCTTTTATGTAATAACACTAATACTTCTTCCTCACTATAACCTTGTTGATTTTCCGTTTTTTTAGCTTGATTAAATAAAGCTTCTAAATCTGCTTTTGTATTCCAAACAAATGAACCATTTGGACATTGCTCTGTTAAACAATCTTGTAACCATTCTACTGCTGTTTTCATAATTTCTTGTTAAATTCATTAAACCATTTTTTCTTTGCTTTAGGAAATGGTAAATCTCCATCTCTTAATTGCCAACCATCAAGGAATGCATTTTTTACATCTTCTTCAGTGTAAAAATTTCTATTACAAACTTCTTCGCTGAAACAAGTAATACCACAAGGTAATCCTGTTTGAATACAAATAGTTTCTTCCTTTGGAATAATCTGCCCCATAGTTAAACCTCCATCAAAATCTTCATCAATGATTTGTTGTGTAGGTTTTGGAATGATGATTTTGTATATACAAATAGGCACTTCATCAAATCCATATTCAACTATCTCTGTTTTAATATACTCACAACTCGGGTTCTTAACAATAAATTCTAAAAACTCATCATCAATAGCTTGTACACCATCTTTGATTAAGTCTTGGTCTGTTGTCATTATAACCAACTTACATTCAGATAAGTCAGTTAAATAGTTAGGAAATTTGTTTAAAATAAGTCCACTTTCCAACTGCCATTTATTTTTATGTGGTCTTACATCTTTAATTTCTTCATCAGAAGTAATGTAGATGTGCTTTTTGTTTTCATTATTAATTTCATAGATAAAATTAACAGAAAGAAAAAGTTGTCCACATTCGTGTATTCTTAACCTACTTGGTTTATCTGTTGGAATTACCCATAAATTTCTTTTCTTTTCCATATAAAATTGTTTGCTGTTGTTCTGTTATACTTTTAATTTATACATTGTATTATACAAGAACATCTTGTTAATGTTTTTCTTGATGCTTCTGTAGCAGAACTAAACTCTGCTATAAAATTGTTATTTAAATCATACTGTAATACTGCAATTGGCTTTTTACCAGGTGTAGGATTATTGATTCTTCTATTTTTTTCATTGTCTAATTTACTTAGTATAGTTTCAATAAGCGTTGTAGAATAATCTTTTTTATATATCCATATAAATTTATTAGAAGTTAAAACTTTACCATTAAGAACAGCATATAAATTATGCCTGTCAATTTTAAGTTTTTTACTAATTGTTTCTATATTAATCCATTCTTTTATAATGTTACCTTGTAAGTCTATTTGATAAGTTGGAGTTATTCTGTTTTGAGAACCTTTTCTTCCTTCTCCACCATCAGTAAAGTTTACAAGACTTCCTGTTTTTAAATCTTTTCTTCCATATAAAGCAATAAGTTCTATTTCTTTTGAACAAGCCTCTTCCCAAGATATATTATCAAAAACTATATCTAATTTGTGTTTAGATTTTTTTATAATCTTTTTAAAGTAATCAGTTCTTAGTGATAGATTTTTTGCTCTTTTGTATTTAGTATCAGAACCTATTCCCACATAAAAAATTTCATTCTTATCAAGTCTTGTATAAGTGTATACGTATGCCATTTGTATTAAATTTTTAGTTCAATACAAAGATACAATAATTATACTAACTTTGGTAATACGTGTATGTTTTTCATATCTCTTTTATGTTTGTTATACGCTTATACAGCGTGTGTGTTGTACAAAAACTTCCCAAGGCATAGAATATATCTTTTGCCTCTATTATCGTCTCTAAATCGACGCATTCGTCGTTTCGCTCCGCTAGGTAGCATATAAGATACCTTCTCATTATGATATCGCGTTGTTATATACACGCTGGTATGCCTCTGACATTCTTTCGTTGTCAGCATAGTGTACGGTCTTTACTCTTTTAAGTATCCAACGCTCGAATCGTTGCATCTCCCTTGTTGCATTTCTTTCTTTAGATGTCATCGTGTAATCGTTTTATGTAAAGGTTAGTGTTAAATGACATTGACTCCAATGCCTCGATGTTCGTGTTGTAGTAGTCCTCGGGGAAGTCTATCTCTATAAGACTTTGCCCCATCATTACGTGCTTAAACCTTGGCACAAGGAACGGCTTGTTGCAGTTGTACAAGGTGAACGACCTATCACCTATCTGCCTATTGTAAAGCGTTAGCGTTCTTTTTATTGTAGACATAGTGACATGTTTTTAAAGGTTAGTTTTCTCTTCAGTTCTGACTTTGCTTGCACCCAACTCATGCCGTGTTGCTCCTTCAAGTCTTTAGCAATGATGCCGAATATCCTATCGTGTCTCTGCATACGCATCACCTCGGCTTGGATGCACACCTTGTTTGTTCTTGGTCTCATATCCCTAAATGTTTTTCAATTTTACTCAGTCTACCCTCTATGGTGTCCTCCGCTATTGTTGTTGCCCAAACACCTCGCTTATATACCTTGCCGTATTCTGACCATAACGTGTCTTCGTATTGGTCATAACCCATTGCATACTCACTTGTTGTTGACTCTATGTTTGACACAGACAACATTGGCTTATCCCAAACACCACGTCTCTCTGCCTCATCTATTAGCAATCTCTTAACCTCGTCCTTAGTGGCTTGTCTTAGTATGTCACCCCCGTACTTTCCGTGCAACATCTCGTTGTTGTAAATCTCCGTCCACTCTCCTAGGTGATTGAATCCGTACGTGCGTTCTGTTCCCTCATCTTGAAGGAAGATAATAGCGTCTTGCATATACGTGTGTCTTACAACATACCATTTGTTAGTCTCTATAGTTTTAAATAAATGCTCTAGGTTATACTCTTTAACTTGCTCCTCTGTAATTGTAAATGTTCTCATAGTGTTATTGTTTTAGTGTGTTCGTAATATCTATCATAAAGGTCATCGTGGTACGCTATCTTGTCCTCAAGGTCGAAGTCGTTGTGCCATGCCTCTCTCAGTTCGTCTTGGATGAGACGCGAGTCGTGTCCGAAGACACCCTTGTAGTCTATCTCACCGAAGTGAATCTCGTTCAGTGCCTCCACAGGCAGTTCGCAGTACCAGTTTAGTAGGTACGTCTCTAGGTTACGTGTTAAGTCTTTCATAGTGTGTTAAGGTTTTCGTTTGTTGCTACTAGGTTAATGTGCTCGTTGATGTACTCGATAGTGGTCGGACTTGTTAACGTCCAATACAATACGTTCTGAGCCGTATCATCATCGCACTCGAAATTGTTCTGCACGTCACTCACGTGCCAAAGGTTGTCCACGAAGTACCCCTCGCTTCTCAATAATTGTTTTGCTTCTGCTATAGTCATAATGATTTTGTTTTTGTGTCAAGGTGACGTTTTTTTGTCTCCTATTCTCTTATATATATTTATTTATTTATTTTATTTTTTTTTGTACAGAAAAAGGAATAAAAATCGACACAGCGACACTAAAAGTTGTTAACCCTTAGTATCACTAGTCTAAACCCCGCGACGATTTTATTTTTTGTCGACACTTCTGCGACGATTATCGACACTAAATGACGATTTTGATGAAATACTCAGAATTAAATTTGTATCGGGCACCCTTAAAGCTAGGACTAAATGCTAGAGCATCCATCGAGTCAGTGCTCAATGCAATACATTCTTGAGTCATATCTGCTGACAATAACTCGAAGTCTGATAGTATTTTACTCTGGTTGGTGTACGTGTACTCGAACAAACCTACAAAGGTCTCCTCGGGTTCGTTGTTAAACTCCCCCATGACTATCTGATAAGCCATAAGTCTATAGCTAGAGTCACTAGCCATTCTATCTATTAGTTGGTCTTTTGTGTATCGGTTGTTGTTTAGCCCGATGTTGATTGTTAGTGTTTTCATAATTTAAAAGGTTCCTTCACGTGTGTCTACGTGGTTGTTAATAAAATTGTTTAGTTCCTCAATGCTAAAGGCATGATAGGTTGTTCTGTTAATCGTTGCCGTGTAGATGGTACGTGTTGTTCCGTTCCAACTCGTGCACTCGTAGTTTTTAATTTCCAAAGACATAGTTGATAAGTGTTAAGATTTGACTCATTATTATAATTCCGATTAGTATGGTGGCACCCAATAGAATGCCACCTGCTATGTTCTGCTTTTGTTTCATGATATAAAATATTATTGGGCACATAAGTCCCAATCGTTAATGTTAGCTTTTTTAGTTATACCTAGCTCCTTACATATGAACTTGGCTAACTTGGTGTTGACTCTTGGCTCCTCAATATTAGGGCTGCCTAAGTGTGCAATCAAAGTGCTAGGTGAAATACCTAACATACGGGAACAGAACTTTACGTCCTGCCCTAGATAGTACTGTTTGTCAAACGCTTCTAGCGTCCAATCGTGACCGAATCCGTAGGATCCTCGTGTGATAATTACTTTCATAATAATAAAGTTTTAAGTGTTTCGCCGTTCTGCGGCTCATCAGCATGAGTAACACACTCATGGACACTTAACGACGTCAATCTATTTGAATGACTATCGTAGCTTCGAACTTCTATTTCAGAGTAGCTACACCCAATTTTATAGTCTTTATTGACTCCCGCCACAATATACGTCAGTGGTCTCGACTGCTTTAAGTTGAAGTAGTATCGCTCTACTTGTTTGATGAAGCAAATGTATGTTGCTTTTTTCAATCTACCAAAACTTTAACAAAACTTTAACATTTGCTAAAGAAAATACTAGTTGTCAATTTTAACCTTCCATAAGTTATTGTTATCATTAATGCCCTCTTCCTTTATGTGACCTTATCCGTTTCCGAGTGGGTTTCTTTAATGTTTCCAAACCTAACCTGTTTGATTTATTCTACAACTAGTATTTCAAAGAACGATGTCTCATTTTGACAGTACAAACATACGACAGCTTTTTGACGTGTGCAAATTTTTAACAAAACTTTAACAATTAAGACCAATTCATTGGGCTTAGCAGATAGTATGCTTTTGACTTATAACATATACAAGGTTGAAACCTTATATAGTAACAAGTTAAACGATTGTTTAATATTAGATAAAGTTAAACGCTTGTTTAATATGTTGGGGGTGTTACCGCTCGTCTCTACCCTCAGTAGCTCCAAAACGCATTTTAAAGCCGTTTCCTGAACGATTTAATATCAAAACGATATAAGATACCACCCACCACGAGTTCGTTGCTTAAACGCAAAACGTCAGTAAACATAATGCCTCGCGTCTGCGATAAATCTATTGGATTGGCTTGCTCGATAGATTTTGTCTATAGTTGTCTTAGTCTGTTGTTGTTGAATATGCCTACATGCTCTAAAACGCATTTTAAGGCGATTTAAGGCACGATTACCACTGGATGGTATCTAAGTATCACCTTTCCCGAGATCGTTAAAGTTGTTGCTATCACTGGGCTCGCGAGGTATTTAACTAACGCTTGTTAGTCTTATAGGTTTTGCTTATGGTTTATACCAATATAATAGATGTTAATTATATAATATGTATATCGTTCGGTTTATTATGCGTGCATAGTATTATACTGTTGATTAGGTTATACCGCACATCGCAATACGCGATACTAACTAACGCTTGTTAGTTTCCTTCCTAGGCATAACAACATACTAGGTTATACATAGTAGCGACCACCAGATAGCTAGCGACCAACCGACGGGACACTGCCCAGCACTCTGGAGCGTCGCACCACCACGGCACGGCAGTCAGTCCTAAAAAGCCAAAAAATCTGGAGCAAACGGGCAAAAATGCACCCCCCGTGTCTGATTTGAAGTCGTTTTCTTTTGGCACCCGCCCACGCAAAACCGTCGTATTATCCCCCACCCCTATATATCTAATATATTTATTACCTTTGCAGAAAATAACACATACTATGGAAAAGAAAAAAGACTTGAGCGGATTATTAGTTAAGGATGGAAGGTTGTTAAATTATCAGCCTGATGGTCAGAACTTGATCAAAAAAATCTCTCACATGAAAAAAGAAATGAAAATAAATGAGAAGGTAAACACCATTTTAAGAGCGGAGCAAATTAAGAAAATGTTCTAAAACACGTTTTTACGACGATAATCGTCGCAGCGGTGTCGATTTTTTTTGAGTTTGTCATGGATACTTTTCTTTATTGACAAGCCTTAACAGAGATTAGTGTCGTTACGACGATTTTTTTTCCTTTTTTCTATTAAAAAAAATATATAAAATATATAAAATATATATAAGAGAATAGAGAGATAATTTTCGACATATCGACACTAAATAAATAAAACAAAAAATTATGCCAACAGGTTTTGAAAGTGCTTTTGCATCAGCACGAAAAAAAGGTGCTACTTCATTTGGATATAATGGAAAAGTTTATTCAACTAAAACAGTTGAGGAAAAAGCATTGTCTGATGTAATGAAAGAAAATCCTGGTTTGTCTAAAGTTATAGATGAAAAAAATGCCAATGTAGTTGTTGCAGATCCAAAAAGATTAAAAAAGCTACAAGAGATTGGTGGTGGTGATAGATATATGGAAACATGGCATCCAGATGATCCAGGAGATGAAAATTTTCCACATCCAAAACCAGGGACTGTTGCTTTTGAGATTTACAAGAAAGAAATGGTTAAAGATCCTAAACTACTTAAAGAAGCTATTAGAATGGATGCTTTGCATATGATGCCTAACGATCCTAAATGGAAAGAAATGCGTCAAGAGTTTACTAATAACTTTAAGCCAGAGGAAATGGAGTGGATAGAAAAAAATAAATATCCAAATGAAAAAAATCCAGATGAATCTCTTACTAGTTATATGGATAGAACTCAAACCGATGCTTATTTAAGAGGTGGTTTAAATAGACTTCCAGATAAAGCAATTCAGTCTGATTTTTTAGATGAGTATGCTCAAAACTACAGAGGTATTAGAAAAGATGATAATGGAAAACCAGTTAAGTATGATCCATATTCTCCAAAACAAAGAGAGATTATAAATCAAATGAATGACTATTTAATTAAAAAATAGTATATGGATATAGAGCTAGAGATTTCACCAAACTATTGTATGTTTGGATTCAACTTTTTTCAGACTGATGAGGATTATGATTATAGGGAGGTTAATATATATATCTTCATTTTAAAAATTCACATCACATGGTAGAGTAAAACTGTCGCAAATTTATACTATATTTGCTACGAATTAATAAATCAAATTAAATGGAAAACTACATGTACTCCCCCAAGGAGTTGGTCTTCGACCAAGAAGGTCGTGAGCTATTAATAAATGGTATCACAACCATTGCTAAGGCTGTAAAGAGCACGTTAGGTCCGAGAGGTAACACGGTCCTTATAGAGTCAAGAAACCACACACACGGTATCACGGTAACAAAGGACGGTGTAACGGTCGCTAAGAGTATCGATCTGGTTAACCCAGTCGAGAACCTTGCAGTTAAGATGATGAAGGAGGCTGCCGATCGTACAGCTTCGAGTGCTGGTGATGGTACCACCACGGCTATTGTGCTGACTGAGGCTATCGTTAGGATTGGCATGGAGCTTCTGACAGACAAGCACAACGTAACTGAGGTTATCCGATACATGAACCTTATAACTGACGAGGTCATTGCTGACCTTAAAAGGATGAGCCGTAAGGTTAAGGGTAACACTCTTAGAGATGTTGCGGCTATATCTGCCAACAACGACAAGGAGCTTGGAAGGATTATCGCTGACGCGTACCAGAAGGTTGGAAGGGATGGCATTGTTACGATAGAGAACTCACAGACTGCTGAGACATACTCAGAGGTTACCAACGGTATAAAGGTTGCAAGGGGTTACACTAGCAAGCTGTTCGTTAACGACTTTAAAAAGGACGAGTGCATCATGGATGATGTTTATGTTCTGGTTACGGACCAAGAGATAAGTAACATACTATCGATTGAGAACGTGCTTAAGCCGATCATTAATGATAACAAGAAGCTTTTGATCATTGGACCATGCACTGCGAATGTGGTGAACACGCTTGCAGCGAATGTGGCTCAGAACAACCTTAAGCTTTGTAACATTATGCCACCACAGTTTGGTTACAAGCAACAGGAGCTAATGGCTGACATAGCCTTGGCTGTTGGGGCTAAGTACTTCAGCGAGCAGACTGGTGATGACTTGAGTCTTATCAGAATGGAGCACCTAGGTAAGGCTGACAGAATCATTGTTGACAGAGAGAAGACTGTGATTGTAAGGTCAGAGCAGACAAGTGATGAGATCAAGGAAAGGGTTGATCAGCTATGGGTTCAGCACAACCTAGCAAAGAGGAAGTCAGAGAAGGATGCCGTTAAGGAGAGAATCGCCTCGTTGACTGGTGGTGTTGGTGTGATATATGTTGGTGGTAACTCGGACATTGAGCAGAAGGAGAGATATGATAGGGTTGATGATGCTGTCTGTGCCGTAAGGTCAGCCTTGGAGGAGGGCATACTGCCAGGTGGTGGTTTGGCTCTTTTCAACATCGCGGATAAGATCAGCGAGCACACGATCAACATGATTGATGACCTAGGTCACAACGAGTACATCGCAAGGATGATAATGTCAAAGGCTATCGAGACACCTCTTTTGCAGATCATAACAAACGCTGGCAAGGACGGCTTCGAGGTGATGAACAACGCTGAGGCTGGTCAAGGATATGACGTTAAGAACGAGGTCTATGGAGACATGTTCAAGATGGGCATCATCGATCCGTTGAAGGTTACCAACAACGCGTTGAAGAACGCGGTGAGTGTGGCAACGACTATATTAAGTACAAACGCAATAATAACCATAGCAAGAGAGATAAAGTAATGAAACCAATCGCAAAATATATACTAGTCGATCCAATCGACGAGCAGCTTAAGACAGAGTCTGGACTTATACTGTCTGGATCAGACGCAAACGATATGAGGTACAAGAAAGCCAGCATCGTTGCTGTAGGGACACATGTCTCCGACATAAATGTCGGTGATGTAATCTACTACGATAACAGATCTGGCTATAGTGTCCTTATCGAGGATAGGATGGTAACTATTATTCTTGAACGAGACGTTGTCGTTGTCTTATAGACTCATTCATCTCTAGAATCATGCCTCTATATGCCTTGTGCTGTGTAGAGGCATTTTTTTTGAATATAGGGTTCTTGCGTGGGTTCTCTGAGATGATGTCGTCACCGCTAAGTTTCTTATAGAACGCGTTCATTATACGCTTGGCTTTAAATGACAGCGTGTATAGGTCAGACTCGGTCCTTGCATGACGAGTTCGCCACTTTATAACCCAACCATCTGTTACAAGGTTGTTGAACCTCTCGACGTTCCAACCCATTAGCTTCTCAAACTTGTCGAAGTCTCGTCTTGTGAACAGGTTCTCTCCATAAAGGAACAGCAGCATCTCAAGCTCTGCATACCTTATACCATAGGCTTCACGAATCCAGAAACGGACCACTCTAAAATACTTCAACCAGTCATGTTCTGGTGTTCTACGATAGTAGGTTTTTGTTATAATCTTCTTGATTTTCATATAAATTTAATTATTATCTTTGCAAAGATAAATAAAAGAAAACTAAGATGACAAAAATAAGTTTGTATCCACCTATTTCATCACCAAAGGGTGACGATATATTGATTGGAACCGACATACATCACTCCGATGCAACGAAGAACTTCATGATCCAAGACATGTTCGCTATTGGTCTAGAGACAAGCGTGACAAAGCTTAAGATCTATGATCCAACACTATTCGGTTATGGAGAGATGTCAATTGATAATGATGTTTTGACAATTTTAGGTGCCCCTACCAATACTAGAAAGTTATTACAGTCTAGTGCTACTGGTTTTATGTCATTCAAGAAGAATAATTACGATGTTAAGCTAGACGCTACTTCAGCAACAGGCAATAGAACGTATGTTCTTCCAAATACAAATGGAACTGTTGCACTAGTTGAAACAACTACACTACAACAAGTAACTGATGCTGGTAATACAACAGATAATACCATTACAGTTAATGATGGATCATCGATTCAAACACAAATTTCTACAGGGGGAGTTACAGTAACAAGAAACGATTCTGGAGATATATATGCAAAAAAAACGGGTAAAGAATGTGGTTGTGGAAAAAGAAAGGCGGCACTAAATAACCCTAAACTATTAATAAACAAAATATTATAAAAACATGCAATACTTAAAAACGCATTACGGAAGAGCTATTCCTATTATCCAAAACGATACGATAAATATGCCAAATCCAGCCAATGCTGGATTGACAGGTGTAACTCTTGGTGGTTATACAAACTTATTAAATGATAGTACCGTTACATTCACAACAAACATGATTGGAAATACAGTTATATGTGATGGAGCATTGGCTACTGTGATTGGATTTATTGACGAACATACGTTGTCATTATCTGATGATATTGCATCAGCATCTGGTTTAACTTATACATTGTATGTTCCAACACCAAACGAGGGTTTTTCTATTTATATTCCTGGTGGTTCTAATGGGAATCTTCAGATAATGACTGTTGGAGGAGACGTGGTAACATTCACTCTTGCTGGAGATAAAAACGCATCAATGATATTAACAGTACAAGCACTAAGAGTTCTTGAGACAGAGACTGCATTAAGTAACCTAATAGCACTCTGGTAAAATGACAAATCACGACTTAAGATTATATCTTTTAAACTCATCAGCACTTATAATATCTCTTTCACAGCTGGAAACAGCACTGAGGTTTACTCTTTTGATAGTATCAATAATATATACTGTTTGGAAACTTATAGATAGAAAGAACGGGAAGGATGATTAATTTTTTTAAGTCGTTACTGAACTCACAAAGCCCTAACAGCTCTAAAAGGTTTATAGGTCTTCTAAGTAGCTTATCACTAATAGTGGTAATGTTTATATACCACACCGATTCTATGGTGCAGGCAGTAACCGCACTTGCTGGAGCTTGTGTAACAGCAACAGCATTTGAAAATATATTTAAGAAATAATGGCAAAGATTGAAGGTTTATCACCTATTATAGCAAAGTGGGAGGGAGGATTTGTGAATGATCCAACCGATAAAGGTGGAGTTACAAACATGGGTGTCACTATCGGAACATGGAAGAAGGTGGGATATGATAAGAACCATGACGGAAAGATAGACGGTACCGATATAAAGCTATTGACAACCGAAGATTTTAAGTTCGTACTAAAAAAATACTGGGATTCATGGATGGCAGACAAGATTAACAACCAGTCCGTCGCCAACATACTTGTTGACTGGGTTTGGGGATCTGGTAAGTGGGGTATAATGATACCGCAAAGGATTCTAGGTCTTGATGATGATGGTAAGGTTGGAGCGATCACTCTGACTCATCTAAACCAAGCAAATCAAAAGATATTATTTGATAGTATCTTCAATGCAAGGGTTAAGTTCTTGAACGATATAGTGAAAAACAACCCTAGCCAATCAAAATTTATAAAGGGATGGCTTAACAGACTTAATGATTTTAAATTTCATGAATAAATATATAATATTATTGCTATTGCTTGTCTCTTGTGGATCTAGAAAGGTTAACAAGAGCGACACAACAGAGGCTGTAAAGCAGCTAATAGAAACAAAGATGGTTGACACGTCTAGCACGACCATAAACACAGACCTAAATACAAGAGTATTGGACACATCTTCAAGCTCAGAGATTGAGATAACACCTCTAGACACTACAAAGCCGTTTACATACAATAACAAGGTATTTAAAAACGCTATTTTAAGGATTAAAAAACACAAGAACAATATAAGTACTCAAACAACAAAGAAGGTGTCTGAGAAACGACATAATGCAGTCACAACGACAAGCAAAGACAAAACTCAATCCAAGATAAATGTTGTTAAGAAGGATATAGATAAAAAAGAGAGTTTATTATCATACTGGTGGATATTATTATTAATAGCAATAGGATATATTGCGTACAGAGTATATGACAAAAATAAGTTTATATAATATTGATGAGAATGTTAAGGGTAATGATAAGTGGATAGGATCTGATGCACAGAACTACAACGCTACAAAGAACTTTACACCTGATAATATAGGGATTTATTTTAATCATAACCAAGTCATCGACTCTGGAAATGCTCTAAGGTATACATACCAGACGCTTGATCCACTAGAGCAGAGACGTTTTGGAACTCTATCTTTTATAACAGAGATAGGACCACAGGTAAACTTCTCCGACATAACCACGTTCTTGCTTAGTAAGCTAACACTTAAGCAGAACGATGTATCTGAGTATCTAGCTTTCTTGAACGGATCAAGGGTTATAATATCAAAGGCTAGCGATACTAACTTTTTTGCATTATACGAGATAACTGGTGTTGAGGTGTACCTTCCAGAGCCTAACTTTTTTAATATTAACCTTACATTTATAGATGGTAATGGGTTTATATATGAGGATAGGGACTACATCATATCTCTTATACTAGACAAGTATGACAAGCCACCAACCAAAACATCAGACCTAACAAATGATGGTGAGGACGGTGTTCATCCATTCATAACGGCTCAAGACATACCTCCATCAGCAAGCACGCTGCAAGATGTGGTTAATAATGGTAACGGGATATCTAACTATGGAGGTTTAGGTCATGCTGACATTCAGTCAACAAACTTCTCAAACAATAGAACACTATACCTAAACAATAACTCTTATCCAACGATAAGACTTGTTGATAATGGGAACTCTTCTCATAACCTAACGATTGATCTAGACACGTTAAATCTTAACGGAACATCATATAACTGGTCGAGCATTGTTTCTGGTGTTCCTCAGAACTTACAAGGGGTTACTGATTTAGGTAACACTACCACTAATGATATTGTATTAAACAGCACTCCTGGAAAGTATCCAAGTTATACAGTTCAGAACACGCTTGAAGATCTAGGTTTATTTGGATCTATGTCAAGCGATATTAATGAGAACTATAGCTCTTACTATGCTGGATATGGTTTTGGTTTAACATCTACTTTAAATACATTAAGCAAGTTCATAAATGGTTCTGAGAGCACATTTAACTTGTACTCACAAGACACTGCAAATAATAACTATACTGGTGGTGTAACATTAGATGCTACTGATGGTGCTGGATCTGGTTTTATAGAAATACAAAATAAATTACCAAGAAGTGGTAAGTTAAAGGTTACAAATATAACTAATAATATAACGCTACAGTTTCCTGATAAAGCAACTGGAACATATACTATTGCTACAACTGCTGATATTTATACACCTACACTACAACAGGTAACTGACCAAGGAAGTTTCACTACAAATACAATTACAGTTGGATCTGGAAGTAATAGTTCTTATATAAGTTCAACTAGATTTAACTTAAATAAAGTTGTAACTGGAGGAAGTAATTCATTGTATTTAGATGCTATATATGGATTATATGTAAACACTTATACCCCAGAGTATGGAAATTATATAACTAGTGCATTAAGAGGTTTTCAATCACAAGTTTCAATAGGAGGTGGGTTATTTAAATCATGTTCTTTGACACCTATTAGTGGATTAGTAATAAATACAAGTGGTAATGGTATTGCTACATTAAAATCAGATTTATTAGTTGGAAGTCAACAATATCAATTGCCAAACGCAAGCGGAACTATAGCTTTAACTTCTGATATTGGAACTTGGGGAGCATTAAACTATCCTACTTGGGTATCAGGAACACCATTTGTTAAAATGACTGCTGCTGGTACATTTTCTTTAGATACAAATACATATTTAACAGGTATAACATCATCTGATGTAACAACTGCTTTAGGATACACACCAGTTACAAATGCTAGGACATTAACTATTAATGGAACTACATACGATTTAACAGCTGATAGAAGCTGGACAATATCTACATCATCATCCCCTCTTACTACTAAGGGTGATTTATTTACATTTAATTCAACCAATGCAAGACTACCAGTAGGATTAGATACTCAGGTTCTTATAGCTGATAGTACAGCATCCACAGGTTTAAAATGGGGAACTAATACTGCTGCAACACCAACAGGATATTATTTAGCAATATCAGATAGTACAACACAAGATAATCCTACAGCAAATACACCAAGAGCTGTAAAGTTTAATACTACAGATTTATCTAATGGATTTTCATTACAAACAGAAACTGCTGTATTTACAGGAACTATAAATAATGGTGGTGCTGGTGCAGGAACTGTATTAAATGTTACAGCTGTTACATCAGGAACATTAAAAGTGGGAATGGTGTTAACAGGAGGTAGTATAACTGCTGGTACATTTATATCTGCATTTACAAGTGGCACAGGAGGAATAGGTACTTATGTAGTTTCAGTATCACAAAATAGAACATCTGCTACATATACAGGAACAATGACTTCTCAAATTGTAGTTTCTAATACAGGAATTTACAATTTACAGTTTTCTTCTC
>Ga0304728_1000843_pt1 | contig 23956 bp, 22 predicted proteins | sample C_130625_MF_Meta_FD_190476 | JGI IMG/M metagenome (GOLD analysis project Ga0304728, IMG submission 190476) | Freshwater microbial communities from Lake Croche, Canada to study carbon cycling - C_130625_MF_MetaG (v2) (version 2) | ecosystem: Environmental > Aquatic > Freshwater > Lake | place... | reverse complement strand
ACGGGGCGGGTAGAGATAATTGCTCCTACCGGATTCCTCGAAGCGGCCATCAGCGAGAACGTTCTGGCCGGCACGGCCATGCTGCGACGTGCCACGTACATGTACGGTGCGCTCTTGCCCAAGGACGAAAAGGGGCACATCGACACCGGACTCGGCAAGGGTCTTCCCGCCCTGCCGAGCGTGGCGCTGGTAGCTCCCACTCGTGACGTCGAAACCACGGGTACCGAAATCACCATCGACGGTGTGCGCATGGTGTTCCAAATCACGCCCGGTACCGAGGCCCCCGCCGAGATGAACATTTTCTTCCCCGAATGGCGCGCGCTGTGCATGGCGGAAAACTGCACCGCCAACATGCACAACCTCTACACCTTGCGCGGGGCGCAGATTCGTGACGCCCTGGAGTGGAGCAAGTACATCGACGAATCTCTCCGAATCTACGGACCCGACAGCGACGTGATGTTCGCGTCGCACCACTGGCCCCGTTGGGGAGTCGAAGAAATCGCCGACTACCTCTCTAGTCAGCGCGACTCCTATCGCTACGTCCACGATCAAACCTTGCGGCTGGCGAATCTTGGTCTCACCATGAACGAAATTGCCGAAGAACTCACCATGCCCGCGACCCTGGGCCAGGAATGGTTCAACCGGGACTACTACGGCACCATTTCGCACAACTCCAAAGCCGTCTATCAGCGCTATCTCGGGTGGTTCGACGGAAACCCGGCGCATCTCAATCCCCACCCTCCCGTCGAAGCTGGTCGCCGCTACGTCGAGCTCGCCGGCGGCGCCGACGCCTTGCTCGCTGCGGCGCGAGCCAGCTTCGCGAAGGGGGACTACCGCTGGGTCGCCGAAATCGTGAACCATCTCGTCTTCGCTGATCCGACGAACGAGGCCGCTCGTCTGCTGCAAGCCGACGCCCTCGAACAATTGGGATACCAAAGCGAGTCGGGACCCTGGCGTGACTTTTACCTCACCGGTGCCACCGAGTTGCGCGCGAACGGCACCATGCTGAAAGGTCTTCCCGGAAATGCCATGGGGGCGGGCATCGTGAGTTCGATGACCGTGGACCTACTGGTCGACCTGATCGGAGTTCGACTTAACGGCATACGTGCGGTAGGCACCGACACCACCGTTCACCTCAGCGTGACGGATCGCTCACAAGAAGAATGGACCATCGTCGTGCGACGTTGCACGATTCACGCACGTCGTGGACACCTCGGAGACGCCGACGTGGTGGTCACGGCGCAACTCGAAGCCTTCGCGGCCTTGGCGGCGGGAAACAAGAAGCTCGAAGAGCTCGAAGCCACCGGTGGAATCACCACCGTGGTCGGTCGTGACGAACTACAGCGAGTACTCGGCCTTTTGGACGTCTTCGAATTTGGATTCGAAATCGTTCTCCCCTAAGGGTGGCGACAGGGGAAAAACGTCCACGCGTCGTGGACCACGGTTGCGCTGCACCCGGTGGCGGCAGCTATCCAGGTGGCAATCTGGGCGGGTGGTCGGGCGACCGGTGAGGTCGTCCAGCCGTAGGCGCGGGGCACAACGATTTGCGTGACGTGCCAATATTCCAGCGCCATTTTGAAGTTCCTCTGGTCCGCTGCGAGGGGATGCGCGGTGGGGTCTCCGCCGCCGGCCGGATCGGTTACCCGTGATGACGCCAGCCACTTCACTACCGCGTATCCCTGCGCCGCGGGGCCTTGATCGACCGTTCGCCACTGCGGCAGCGTTCCTCCCACCACCGAATACGACGTGCCGTGGAGGGCCTGCACACTCAGCATGTCGGCCGAGACGGTGAAGAAGGGAAAGCCCAAAATCACTTGGTGCGCTGGCGTGGAGAAGTTGGCTCGTTGGTACCACTCCGGATGCCAGACTTTTACGTTCCCGTAGGGAAGCACCCGGGCGGCGTTCGTGGCGAAAGGGCTCACCACCGCCACCGTAGAAAGACCCGCCAACCACGCACCACGCGGGGCCCGTGACAGCGACTCCGTAACCGACGCCACAAGAAGTCCCAAGGGAATAAAGAAGAGCAGACTGGCGCGCTCGTTCATCACGTTGATCAACAGTCCCCAGTGCCCGACGTAGTGCCATAGGGAGAAGCTGTAGTGCGAACCCACCGCCATCGACGCGAGCACCCCGAACACGATGGCGAGACCACGTTGCGTCTTCGAACCACGCAGCAGCGCCCAGAGTACGACGAGTGCCACCGGGATGCCGATCAGGGTCGGTCGTGCCGTTCGACGCGTCACGGGTGACCACCAGAAGTCCGTTCCCGATACCGGAAAGAGAAAACTTCGCAGGGACGCACTGGGATTGGTCACACCGGGAAGGACGGGGCCGTTGTAGTGACCTGCTCCCCGGAGGGCAAAGTAGGTCGGCCACACGAGGCCGATGACACACAGACCGACCGCCACCGCCACGCCGGGAAGAGACTCACGTAGCGCCCGATGGAATTCGATCGGGTTATTCCACCGTGCGTACGTGCCGAAAATCAGGACCGTCACGCCCGTCGCAATAGCCATCATTGTAAGAACTTCAGTGCCGATAAAGAACTGGTAGATCACGAGGACCGCCAGGGCCACACCCACGCGGCGGGGTGAATGGTTTCGTACCCACCAGAGTTCGTGTAAGGCGGCGAACACCAAAGGAGGGATGGGAACGAAAATCAAATAGAGGTGGCCGACCGCTCCGTGGAACAAAAAGAGAGGGCTGAACCCATAGAGGAGACCCGCGAGTGCGGCGGCGGGGGCGAAGTTCACCCAACGTTGGGCGAGCCACATCATTGACAAGCCCGAGAGCACCGGCGCGAGGAGAACTGCGAGGTTGAAGGCCACTACGGGCCCGAAGAGCGCGGTGATCGGAATGAAGGGAATGGTGATGCCCGTAATCCCCGTGTTCGCTAGAAGGTTCGTTCCTTGTGGGTAGAACATCGCGTGGCTGAAGAAGGGGTTGTACCCATGCGTCAGCGCGGTGAGTGGCCACTGAAACAACCACACCGACAAGGAAGGGTCCGCGCAGGGACAGGTCAGTGAACCCGCCGGCGAGCTGGTCCAGACGTGCCAGAAAGCAAGAAGGGCCAGGCCGAGATAGACGAGTCCGCCGTAGGCCAGAGCTCGCCGTCTCGACGTCCTCATGAGCTAGTCGCGCACCAAGGGCTTGTACTTCAAACGATGTGGCTGATCCGCATCGGTGCCCAATCGCTTCTTGCGATCGGCTTCGTAGTCGGAGAAGTTCCCTTCAAACCACACCACGTTGCCCTCATCTTCGAATGCCACCACGTGCGTGGCGATGCGGTCCAAGAACCAGCGATCGTGACTAATGACGACCGCGCAGCCAGGGAAGCCCAGTAGCGCATCTTCGAGGGCGCGCAGAGTGTCGACGTCCAGGTCGTTCGTCGGTTCGTCCAAGAGCAAAACATTTCCGCCCGTCCGCAGCACCTTCGCCAATTGCGCGCGGTTACGTTCGCCACCGGAGAGATTGCCAATCTTTTTTTGTTGATCGGTTCCCTTGAAGCCGAAGCTCGCCACGTAGGCGCGCGAGTGAATCTCGCGAGTACCCACCTTGATGATTTCGTTGCCTTCAGAAATTTCGTCGTAGACCGTGGCGTCCGCGTTCAGTCCGTCACGCGACTGGTCGACGTAGGCCATTTCTACCGTCGGGCCGGTCGCAAAGGTTCCTCCATCGGGCTGCTCTTGCCCGGCCATCATTCGAAACAATGTGGTTTTACCGGCACCGTTGGGACCAATGATGCCCACGATGCCACCGGGGGGCAGGATGAAGGAAAGATCGTCAATTAGTAAACGATCCCCGAATCCCTTGACCAGATTGTTGGCGTTAATGACGAGATCGCCTAATCGTGGACCCGGTGGAATCGAGATTTCTAATTTGTCGCCACGACGTTCCGCGGCTTCTGATTCGGCGACGAGTTCGTTGAATGCGCTCACGCGCGCCTTGCCCTTGCTCTGGCGAGCACGGGGTGACATCTTGATCCAGTCGAGTTCGCGTTGCAGCGCGGCTTGACGCGACTTGTCGGCCTTCTCTTCGGAATCCAGGCGAGCTTGTTTTTGCTCCAACCACGAGGTGTAGTTACCTTCCCACGGGATGCCGGCACCGCGGTCGAGCTCCAGAATCCATTGGGCCACGTTGTCCAGGAAGTAGCGATCGTGGGTAATGGCCACTACGGTGCCCGAATAATCCTGTAGCGCCCGTTCTAACCAGGCCACCGACTCGGCGTCGAGGTGGTTCGTGGGTTCGTCCAATAGCAAGAGATCGGGCTTCGAGAGCAGCAACTGGCACAGAGCCACGCGGCGGCGCTCACCACCGGAGAGCACGCTGACGTCCGCGTCACCGGGCGGCAGGCGCAAGGCATCCATAGCGATTTCCAAGGTGCGATCGAGGTCCCAGGCGTTCAGGGCATCAATTTTGTTTTGCAGGTCTGCTTGCTCGCTGAGCAAAGCGTCAAAATCGGCATCGGGATCGGCAAATTTCGCGTTGACGTCATTGAAACGCGCCAGCAGGTCACGCGCTTCGGCCATGCCGTCGGCCACGTTCCCCAGAACATCTTTCGTGGGGTCCAAAGTTGGTTCTTGGGGTAAATATCCCACGGTGAATCCCGGCGTCAACCGCGCTTCACCGGTAAAACCATCATCCAGCCCCGCCATGATGCGCAGCAGGGATGATTTGCCGGAGCCGTTGGAGCCGATGACGCCGATTTTGGCGCCGGGATAGAAGGAGAGATAAATACCCTTGAGAACTTCGCGGTCGGGCGGATAGAAGCGGCGAAGATCCCGCATGGTGAAGATGAATTGAGAAGCCATACCTAACAGTGTGACTGAAAACGACTCCGACGGAGGTACTCACCCCACAAAGAGTGGTAAATCTCCCGCATCCTGACGAAAAGCCAGAGTCGGTGCCGCCGCGTCCTTGGGCGACAGCAGGGGCTCTCCTTCAATGGGCCACGTGATGCCCAGAGCGGGGTCCATGGGATGGATTTCCAATTCCATCGGTGCGTTGAAGGGTGATGACAAAAGGTAGGCCAAGGTCGCGTTCGGTGCACTCACGCAGAAACCGTGGGCCACGCCCGCGGGAAGATAGACCCCCACGCCATCGCCCGCTTCCAAGGCGACACCCACGTGCTGGCCGAAGGTGGGTGAGCCGATACGAATATCCACAATGACGTCCAGTAATGATCCACCGACGCAGGTCACAACTTTCGCTTGGCCTTCAGGGGCCATCGAATAATGCAGACCACGCACCACGTTGGACTGCGAATAGGAGAGGTTGGCCTGGGCGGCCACAAAATTGAGACCAAGCGACTCGAAATCGGGTCCCTTGAACCATTCACGGAAAAACCCACGGTCGTCGCCCCAGACGGGACTCTCGAGTCGGAAAACACCGGGCAGCGCGAGCTCAACCAGATTCATTACTTCGTTCCTTTCAAAGGACGCCACCAGAACTCATTGTCGTGGTACCAGCGCACTACGTCCGCTAAGCCCGCTTCGAAATCCACTTCCGGGCGGTACCCCAGCTCGGTAGAGATTTTGGTGCAGTCCACGCTGTAACGACGGTCGTGGCCGAGGCGATCGGCAACCGGAGTAATCATTTCCTCGCCCACTCCGCACAGCGCAAGGAGTCGATGGGTGATTTCGACGTTGGTGAGTTCGGTCCCCCCACCAATGTTGTAGACCTCACCCGCTCGCCCGGCACTCAGCACGCGCAGAATTCCTTGGCAGTGATCATCCACGTGTAACCAGTCACGCACGTTGAGTCCATCACCGTAGAGCGGAACGTGTAGGCCGTCCATCAAATTCGTCACGAACAGCGGAATAACTTTTTCCGGGTATTGACGGATGCCGTAGTTATTTGAGCAACGTGTCACCATGACGGGGAGGCCAAAGGTCGAGTGATAAGCCAATGCCGCCAGATCACTACCGGCTTTGCTCGCCGAGTACGGCGAGTTGGGCTCCAAGATGTGGTCTTCTTTCCACGATCCGGTGTCGATGGATCCGTAGACCTCATCGGTGGAGACGTGCACGAAACGCTCGACGCCGCCGCGACGCGCCGACTCCAACAACTGCTGCGTTCCCAGCACGTTGGTCACGAAGAAAGGAGCGGCTCCGGCGATGGACCGGTCCACATGACTTTCAGCGGCCAGGTGCAGTACCGCATGCGCACCGGCAAGTAATTCATCGGTCAATTTCTCATCATTAATCGAGCCATGGACAAAACGAACTCGGGCATCATCCAGAACGTTGACGAGGTTTTCGCGTCGACCCGAATAGGTCAAGGCGTCGAGAAGGACGATTTCGTTATAGCCCAGCATTTCGGCATCACGCATGACGATTTCGCTGAGTCGCGAGCCGATAAAACCGGCGGCCCCCGTGATCACCAGACGCATGCGTTCTCCCCATTTTTTTCTGGATGTTGGACTGTTCTAGGCTAGCAAGATGAAGGGAATTATCTTGGCGGGCGGCAACGGGACGCGACTGCACCCCATTACCAAGGCCACCAGCAAGCAGTTGCTCCCGGTCTACGACAAGCCGATGATTTATTACCCTCTGTCCACCTTGATGCTGGCTGGAATTCGCGAAATTCTTTTCATTACCACCCCACATGATCAGGCAGCCTTTCAACGTCTTTTCGGTGACGGATCTCACTTGGGTCTGCACATTGAGTACGTCATCCAAGACGCGCCCAACGGCCTCGCCCAAGCGTTCATTTTGGGCGAAGAGTTCCTGAATGGCGAGAAGAGCGTCTTGATTCTGGGTGACAACTTGTTCTACGGCGCCGGACTCGGGACTCAACTCGCACAGCACCTCGATATTGAAGGTGCTCTCATCTTCGCCTACCAAGTCACCGACCCCGCCGCCTACGGCGTCGTGGAATTTGATGAAAACGGTCAGGTGATCTCCATCGAGGAAAAGCCCAGCGAACCAAAATCAAATTACGCCGTGCCGGGCATCTACTTCTATGACGAACGGGCTCCTCGTATCGCCAAAACACTGACTCCCAGTGCTCGTGGAGAATTGGAAATCACCGCGCTCAATAACGCCTACCTCGAGCTCGGAGAATTACGTTGTGACGTCTTGCCACGCAGCACTACCTGGCTGGACACGGGAACGCACGAGTCTCTCTACGAAGCCGGTGGCTTGATTCGTACCCTGCAGAGCCGATCGGGCTTGCGCATTGGCGACGTCGAAGAAATCGCTCGCGATCTCGGGCTGATTTAAACCGGCGGAAGAAAACCGACCAATCGCGCCACGTCGCCGTAGACCTGGCGCTTATGGTACGCGATGATTGCGCGATCCTTGCCGGCCATGGCGGCCGCTACTTCGAGGGCCCGGGGCAACACCGCAGATTCTTCCGCAATTTCCTCCACGATTCCGCGCGCGAGAGCGTCGGTCGCCGAGAAGCGTCGTGCCGTCATGATGGCGTCAATCCAGGTGGCGCGCGGGAGGCGGTTCTTCAACACGGCGTTCATCTCGATGGGAATCACCATGCCGATGTCCAATTCGTTCATGCACCAATACCCACGGTCACTACGCATCACGCGGTAGTCCGTCGTCATCGACAACAAAGCGCCACCGGCGAAGGTGTGTCCGTTGAGTGCGGACACGGTATAGGCCGGGAAGAGAAGGAGGCGACCCATGGTGGCGTCGAAAAGTTTGATGATGGGCTCCATCGACGAAGGATCACGAGCGAAGAGCTCTACGTCCAAGCCGTTGGAAAAGAACTTGCCGGTTCCCGTCCAGACCACGGCGAGAGGGCCTTCCCGTGATTCGAGCTCGTCAAGGATTTCGTTCAACCGACCCAGAGAGTCGAGGTTGATGCGATTTTCATTATCGTTCCACGTAATGACCGCCACGTCACCCGTCATCTCTAGGCGCATTTCCATACCGTCAATCTAGGCAGTGACGACCACTACGCGCGACCAGTCGCAAAAGAGCCAAGGGGTAGATTGTGACTATGGTCAGCTCAGAACCCAACGAAATCGACGTCTCCGCCGAACACCCCATCAGCGATAACTGGGTGTGGGTGGGCGAGCACCGCCCACCGGTTCCGCGGACCCTCTTTGAACACATGACCAGCTCGTGGGGCGATGATCCCTTCGACGACTCGGTGCACCCCGCCGCGGACTATTGCGCTGAACGTCGACGTCGCGTGGGCGAAAAGTTTGTCGATTGCACCTTGGTTATTCCCACCGGCAACTACAAAGTGCGCGCCAACGATACGAATTACCGCTTTCGCCCCGGCACGGACTTTTATTACCTCACCGCGTGTTTTGAGCCCGATGCCGTTCTGGTTATTCGTAACACGGTCAGCACCCTCTACGTTCCCGCTCGGCGCGACAAGAACACGCACGAATTCTTCACCAATGCCCACTACGGCGAATTATGGGTGGGTTATCGACGTGGCATTAGCGAATCCGCGCAGTTCTACGACATCGCCACCGCCCCCATTGAACAACTCGAGAAGGATCTGGTGGGCCTGGATCCCAGCTCCGTTCTCACCGTGCGGGGATTTGACGCTCAGGTGGACTCCTTCATTACCCCCCAGGAACGGGACACTGAACTGCCCACCGCGCTCAGTGAAATGCGCTTGGTGAAAGACGAATTCGAAGTTGCTCAGTTGCAACTGGCCGTTGACTACACCGTCAAGGCCTTCGAAGACGTCGTCCGCGCGCTGCCCGAAGCCGAGGGTCGTGGCGAACGCGTCATCGAGGGAGTTTTCAATTTGCGTGCCCGCGTAGAAGGAAACGACGTGGGTTACGACACCATTGCTGCCAGCGGGGCGCACGCCACCATCTTGCACTGGATTAATAACGACGGCATTGTGCGCCGTGGCGACATGTTGCTACTGGATGCCGGAGTGGAATGCCACAACCTCTACACCGCCGACGTCACCCGCACCATGCCGATTAACGGGACCTTCTCCCCCGAGCAGCGCGTGATGTACGAGTTGGTCTACCGCGCCCAAGAAGCCGGTATTGCCGCGGCCGTGGTGGGAGCAAACTTCATTGCCCCCCACGAGGCCGCCATGAAGGTGCTCGCTCAAGGTCTCTACGACATGGGAATCTTGAAAGTTGAGCCCGAAGAAGCGCTGCGTCGCGACCGGCAGCTGCACCGCCGCTACACCCTCCACGGGGTCAGTCACATGTTGGGCCTTGACGTGCACGACTGCTCTAATGCCCGTAGCGAGCACTACGGCGGCGAACTCTACGAGGGCTACGTCATCACCGTCGAACCGGGTCTCTACTTCCAAGCCAATGACCTCACCGTGCCGGAGAACTACCGCGGCCAGGGCGTGCGGATTGAAGACGACATCTTGATTACCGCCACGGGTCCGAAGAACTTGTCGGCCGGCCTCCCCCGCGCGATCGACGAGGTCGAAGCCTGGATGAAAGGTCTCTGGGCTGACGGCACGACTAACTTGCGGTTACGGTAAGGCCATGGGCATCTTCCGGCGTACCGCCGCCGCCGGAGTCGTGGGTGTCAGTCTTTTTCGAAAGATTCTTCGTTTCTGTAATTACTTGGTAGCCGGAGCTTTGCTGGCCGTAGTCATACTCGTTAGCGTCATCTCGCACTGCGTCAATGATCTCGCCGGTAGCCCCGCGCGTCTCTTCGCCACCGCCATCACCCTGGTGCACCACGACCACGTGACGCCGGTGCTCGCCAGTGCCATTATCGACAACGCCTACCAAAATGCCAGCCCTGCCGTCAGCGCGTCCTTGGTGACCCATCACGAGGCCGCCGTCGCGGCCGTCAGTACCGTTCTGCTCTCACCCCGTGCCGAATCGCTGGCGCATCAACTTTTCCTCAGCGCCGACGTCGCCGCGACGAGTGGGCCTGGCATCAACCTGGATACCAACCCGCTCATTAATCTCCTCACCACGGCGGTGCACGGGGTGGACCCGACGGTGCAAGCCACCCCCAACCATCCGAATAATTTCATCTTGGCCATCAGCCCACAGAACTCGCCACTGAGCTATCTCAACTCCATTTCCCTCGTCAGCAACCTGAGCGTCGTGTTGGCACTCGCCTTGCTCGGCGTCACCACCTTGCTGATTACTCGTCGGCGTCGCTGGGAGCACCTGGCGATCTTCGCCGGTCTTCCATTAATCATTTCGATGGTGGTCGGATTCATGCTGCCGTCATTTTTCCCCATCGGGGAAAGCAACGTGGCCACGCTGGCGAGCCACTACCTCGCGTCGAGCGTGGCCAGCCGAATGGTGTCGACGGCACTGATATGGCTGGTGGTAGTTCTGCTGGTGAGTGCGGGAGGGCGTTGGGCCTCGCGGCGACTTAGTTCACGAGGATTGGCAAGTCCCGCGGACCACGAACCTGGCCCGGAGCCCAGGTCACCGCTGACGGATCAGCCAGCGTAAATTTTGGATAGCGGGCAATAAAAGTCTCAATCGCCACGCGTAGTTCCAGGCGGGCGAGGTTCGAACCTACGCAACGGTGAATACCCAAACCGAAGGCGGCGTGTCGGTTGACTTCACGGTCGATGATGAACTCATCGGCCCGATCAAAGACCTCAGGGTCGCGGTTCGCCGCTGGGAAACCCAGCAAAATCCAGTCGTCCTTTTTCATCGGGCAACCGTGGAAGTCGTAGTCTTCCTTCACCAAACGGGCCATGGTCACCGGAGCGTAGAAGCGCAAAAATTCCTCCACCGCCACGGGCATGAGCTCGGGTTCGTTGACCAAGCGGGCCAAATCGTCAGGATGGGTGGCCAGGTGCCACAGCGACGAGCCGATGGCGGACCAGGTGGTGTCGATGCCCGCCACCAGAATCAAGACGATGGTTCCCAGAACGTGCCGGTCAGAAAGTTTTTCGCCCATGATCTCGGCATTCATGAGATAGGTGGTCAAGTCATCGCGCGGATTCTCGCGGTGATCATCAATCTGCGCTTGGAAATATCCCGATCCCAATTGGCTGCGGGCGATGCGCTCTTCTTGGGGCAGGTCAGCCGACTTCAATACCCGGTCAACAATTTCGCGGAACATCTCTTCGTCGTCCGGCGGGAAGCCCAGCATCTGGGCGATGACCGCAGGAGGAATGGACTGGGCGTAATCAACACCACCGTCGATGACCCGATGTCCCGCTACCCGATCGAGAAGTCGTTCGCAGAGCTCACGAATTTGTGGCTCGAGCGCCGCGATCGGCTTGGGGGCGAAAGCCGGAAGAATAAGTCGCCGGGCGATGTGATGAAAGGGTGGGTCCGACGAAATGGGAGGCGCCACTCCGATGGGCGCGGGAGGCGCATCGGGACCTGGTCGGCCCGAACCCACGACCACGGTGCGTGAGGTGAAGTGCTCGGTGTCGTTGGCAATTTCCGAAACGTATTCGTGCGTCGCGGGGAACCATCCACCTTCGAAGCGCTCGGTGTGCGCCACGGGACAACGCTGCCGGAGGTCTTCCCAAATCGGATAGGGGTCACTGACCCAGGCCGGGTCGGTGTGATCCCAGTCGGTGGCGAAGTCTTCGACCGGGCGCTTTTCCACCACCTGGACTACCGGACTCGAATGGGGAGGTTGCGCGCGCCGCGCACTTGGCCCTGCGACCAAGTCACCACGGAAGGATCATCCAACGTAAAGGTCGGGAAGCGCTTGATAAAGGTCTCAATAGCCACGCGCAATTCCAAGCGCGCCAAGTTCGAACCGGCGCAACGGTGAATACCGAGTCCGAAAGCCAAGTGACGATTCTCCGCCCGATCAATGATGAACTCATCAGCCCGGTCAAAGACCTCGGGGTCGCGGTTCGCGGCGGGAAAGCCCAGCAACAGCCAGTCGTCCTTCTTCATGGGGCAACCGTTGAAGTCAAAGTCTTCTTTGACCAATCGCGCCATGGTCACGGGAGCGTAGAAGCGAAGAAACTCTTCGATGGCCACGGGCATGAGCTCGGGTTCGTTCACCAAACGCGCCAAGTCCGCGGGGTGCGTGGCCAGGTGCCAGATGGATGAGGTAATCGCCGACCAGGTGGTGTCAATGCCGGCAATAAGAATCAACAGCATGGTGCCGAACACGTGCTCGACGGATAACTTTTGACCTTCGAAGATTTCGACGTTCAATAAGTAGCTCGTCAAGTCATCACGCGGGTTCTCGACGTGGTCGTTAATCTGCTTTTCGAAGTAATCCGCAACGGGCTGGAAGGCAATTTCGCGCTTCTCCTGATCCATTTCGTCAATGCCTTCGAGGACAATGTGAACGAACTCACGGAATTGGTCGCCGTCTTCTTCGGGGAAGCCCAACATGTGCGAAATAACGGCGGGCGGAATGAACTGGGCGAAGCCGTGACCGGCGTTCACTACGTCCATGCCCTCCATGTCGTCCAGCAACTTTTCACACAACGCGCGAATCTGCGGCTCGAGGGCGTTAATGGGCTTTGGCGCGAAAGCCGGAAGAATCAAGCGCCGCGCGATGTGATGGAAGGGTGGGTCCGAAGAAATCGGTGGCACGACGCCGATCGGGGCGGGTGGAGCGTCTTCGCCTAAACGGCCGTTGACCACGATGGGCATGCGCGAAGTGAAATTCTCCGTGTCGTTGGCAACCTGGGAGACCAGTTCGTGGGTTGCGGGGAACCAACCGCCGCCGTAGCGCTCAGTGTGCGCGACGGGGCATCGCTGACGAAGGTCTTCCCAAATCGGATAGGGGTCACTGACCCACTGAGGGTCGGTGTGATCCCAGTCAGTGGCAAAATCAAGTACGGGGGGCTTCTCGGAAGTGCTCATTATTATTCCTCGATGTCGATGGCGTGTTCGGGGCAGTTGGCTTGGCACAGGCGAGCGATCTCGATCGTGTCGGCGCTCAAGGTGCCGTCACCGATGACGAAACCATTTCCCAAATCATCACAGTCAAAGAGATTCGGGGCTATTGAAAAGCACCGCCCGTGACCCTGGCACTTCTCGGCGTTGATGGTTATTTTCACCGCTCTCCCCTTCGCTGGCTGTGAGACACTTACGCGTCTTATGTCTCACCCTACACGCTGTGCGAAGGGCCGGCAAGGAGGGGAATTATTGAATTGCGCGGTAATTTTCGACGTCGACCTGGCGCAGAAGGCGTCGATAGGACGAGGTCGAACCGGGCCAGTTATTGGTGTTAATCCCACCGTGGGTGTACCAGGACGAGCAACTCGACATCCACGAACTCTTCTCGCTCGCCCGGTCCATCGACGCCACGAATTCAGCCGCCACGTCGGCGTCGATTTCCCGCGGGGCTCCGCCCTGGTCACGAAAGGCGCGCAGCAGGGACCCGATATAGCTGCTTTGGGTTTCCAACATGTAGATGATGGAGTTGCTCCCCAGATTCGTGTTGGGTCCGTAGAGAAAGAAGAAGTTAGGGAATCCCGGCACGCTGACCCCACGGTGTGCGAAGGGACGCGCTCCCCAGAGATCCTTCAAGCCTTGCCCCTCACGCCCCGTGATCTCGAGGTCGCCGGTGAACGACGCCGTTTCGAAACCCGTGGCCCACACCACGACGTCGACGTCGAGGTGGCGACCATCTCTGAGCAGCACACCGCGGGCGTCCAATTTTTCTATGGGGGTGGTCACTAACTCCACGTGGGGTTTATTCAAAGTTGGATACCACTCGGAAGAAAACAGAACTCGCTTGCAACCCAGGGCGTAATCCGGTGTGGTGGCCCGTCGCAACTCGGAATCGGTAATGACCTCGTCGCGATACTTTTGCCAACCACCGGTGAAGGTGGCCCGCAGTTTGAGATTCCCCACGATACCGGCGGCAAAAACTTCGCCCAGGATGAAACTGCGCAGTCGCGCCGGCTTCTGCAGCCCGGGCAGCCACTTCTGCGTCCAGCGACGACGGGCAGAATTCGTCGGATCGTTCTTTTCCAAGACGTAGGGCGCGCTGCGCTGAAAGATGGTGAGCGAGGCCACGCGGTCGGCGATAGCCGGCGCTACTTGAATAGCGCTGGCCCCCGTGCCCACAATCGCCACCCGCTTGTCCGTGAGATCGACCGAGTGATCCCAACGAGCGGTGTGAAAACTCGGACCGGCGAAGTCGTCACGACCCGCGATGTCTGCCGTGGCGGGACGGCTGAGCTGACCGATGGCGTCGACCACGTATCGTGCGCGTCGCAGGGTGCCGTCAGCGGTGGTCACGTCCCAGCATCGGCCGCGGTCATTCCACGACAGGGTGGTAACGGTCTGCGAAAAGAGAATGTGCTCACTCACTCCCCGGGTCGTGGCCACGTCGGTGAGATAGGCCAGGATTTCGTGGTGTGGTGGATAGCGGCGCGACCAACTGTGCGGCGCGAAGGAATAGCGATAGAGCGAGGCCGGCACGTCACAGGCCGCTCCGGGATAGGTATTGTCGCGCCAGGTGCCGCCCAAAGACTCGGCTCGTTCCAAAATGAGATAAGAACCCAACGCACGCCGCTGAATTTCCAGAGCCATCGACACCCCGCCGAAGCCCGAGCCGATGATGATGACGTCTGCGTCGAGCTCCTGGCTCATTCGGCTTCAATCTCCTCACGGCTGATGCCGAGGAAATACAAGACCGCGTCGAGGTAGGGCACCGAGATGGCGGCGTCCGCGTGTTCGCGCACGATGGCCTTGGCGTTGAAGGCAATGCCCAGCCCCGCGGTGGTCAGCATGTCGATGTCGTTCGCCCCGTCACCGACGGCCACCGTTTGTTGCAGGGGCACACCGATTTCTTCGGCAAAACGAATCAGCGCCTTGGCTTTGGCGGCGCGGTCCACTACCGCCGAGGCCAAGTAACCGGTGATCACACCGTCTTTGATCTCCAAACGATTGGCTTCGAGCAAATCCACTCCGAGTTCCGTGAGTAGTGGTTCGAGAACTTCGACAAAGCCCCCGCTCACTACCGCGGGGACGTACCCCAGTCGTTGGAGAGTGCGGATCAAGGTGCGCGCTCCCGGAGTGAGTCGCAGTTTGGCGCGCACGTCGTCGATCACTGATTCCGGCAAGCCTTTGAGCAGCGCCACGCGTTGGCGTAGTGATTCGGAGAAATCGATCTCACCGGCCATGGCGGCGGCGGTGATCGCCTCGACGTCCTTGGCGCAACCACAGGCGTCGGCCAACAGGTCGATCACTTCGTTCTGCAGGAGAGTGGAGTCCGCGTCCATGACCACGAGGTGCTTACTGCGGCGGTGCAGTCCCGCTCGCTGCACGGCGATGTCCAGTCCCACTTCCTTGGCGGCCCGACCAAGATGTTCGCGCAGCAGGGTGGGCTGTGGTCCACGCACCACCAGTTCGTAGCAGTCCACCGGGTAACTCGCGAGGTGCACAATGCGCTCACAGGTGGCGCCACATTGCGCGATGGTTTCGAAAATCTGTTCCATGGCTGCCGTGGTGACGTTGGGGGCGAGGAAGGTCACCAACAAGCGCTTGCCCTCCGCGAATTCACTCGGCGCCACCAGGGTCACACTCACATCCAGGCCTTCGCCAATCACGCCACTGCGACGCGCACGCTCCCGGAGGGCCTCGGGACTCTCACCGTTGGTCACCGTTACTTCTACGCAGAGGACGAGATGACCACGAATGGTGATCTGCGCGACATCATTCAAGGTGCATTCATTCGACTCGATTCCGGCCAGGGCGCGGAAGAGTTGGGCACCACAGCCCGGACGGTCCGGACCGCTGGCGGTCAGGAGATACGTCGTTGCGGGCATGCTCTTAGCGTAGGTCGTGCGCGGGGTCTTCCTGCGACCGCTCCAGAGCTACCGCCGCCACGTGGGGGTCGGTGGTGCGGTCAAAATTCCACAAGGAGCGCAGAGACGCCCCGAGCACAGCGTTGCTCGCGGTAGCCACCACGCCCCCCGCGAGCAAGCCACGTTGAGCGCCCAGCCACTGTGTCATGAGACCCGAGCGAAATTGACCCAGAGTCGGTCCCACCGAATACGAGAGCATTTCAATGCTGGCCATGCGTCCGCGCAGTTCCGGAAAGATCGATTCGTTCCACATGGTCTGACGAAAAATGGCACTCACCGCATCGGCCCCGCCGGCAAAAACCAGGCCGGCAAAAATGAGCCAGGTCATCGAGCTGATACCGGCAATCACCACACCCACCCCCCACAAGCCGGCCGCGACCACGATGACCCGCCCGTAATATCGAACGTTCTTCGTCCAACGGCTCGTGACTGTGGCCAGAAAGGCACCCGTGGGAAGGCCCACGTAGAACAGGGCCACATCAAAGTGGGAATGACTACGTACCGCGAGGAAAGCCAAGATGGCCACCGGGTAGGCAAAAATCATGGCCGAGGTATCGATGATGTAAGTACCCACGATGTCGGGGCGCGTCGTGACGTAACGGGCCCCTTCACGGGCGGCGGCGAAGGAAATCCGTTCACTCTGCCCGGCGTGATCACGCACCGTGAGCGAGCGCAGGAGCGAAATGGTAACGGCGAGCATCACGCAATACACCACGTAGACCGCACGAGGACTTGATGACGCGGCCACGAAGCCACCGATACCCGGGCCAATGATGGACGCGGCGGTATTCGACACCATCCCCAAGGTCGCGGTGGCGCGCTGCATGTCGTGCGGCACTACTTGTTGGGTCAGAGCCGTGAGCGAAGGACTTTGCAGACTCGTGAGACCCACCATCGTCGCTCCGCAGATAAACACCATCGGCACGTGGAAACTCGACCACGACGTGCTCCAGGCCATCAGGGCCATGGTGAGCAATACCCCAGTTTCGCAGGTGATGCTTACCCGCCGACGCGACCAACGATCGGCGATCACTCCACCAATGGCGGCCCCCAACAGCAGGGGGAGCAACTCGACGATGCCGAACGTGCCCACCACCACCGGCGAGTGGGTGGCCTGCGTCAATTGATAGAACATGGTGACGTTGACGGCTTGCGAACCCAAGCCCGCCACCAAGTTGTACGCGTAGAGACGTCGGTAGGTTCGCGAGATACGCAACGGCGACAGGTCTACACCTAGAGAAAAACTCACAAGGTCTCCGGCGCTCCGCTCACCCACCCACGCGAGGCGTCGTAGTGTCGAAGAATTTTGGCGGGTACGCCACCGAGAACGACGTGGTCCGGGAATACACCACGCACCACCGCGCCTGCCGCCACCACGGTGTTGCGGCCCAAGACGGTGCCGGGAAGAATGACCACGTTGGCTCCGAGCCATGACCCACTCCCGATTGTCACCGCGGCTTCGGTGGGTTGCTGCCAGCCCACCGCCGCGTTCGGATCGTCGTAGCCATGGTTTTGATCCGTGATGTAGACGTAGGGACCCGTTTGTATTTCGTCACCCAGAACAATGCTCCAGTGACCGATGATGTGCGAGCCGCGACCGATGATGCACTTGCGACCAATGGCGACGGTGGGGGTGGCCAGCATGGGTTGCTCCGGACCAATCCCGGCGGTCAGGCACACGTTGGGACCGATGAGAGTTTCGTCACCGATGGAGAGGTATTTCTCGTTATAAATAACACCCTGGGGATACATCACCGCAGCGCCGTGGCCAAAGTAATGAAATTTTTTGGCGTAGGGGTCGTGCGGTCCCACGGTACCTACGAGTTGCGCGTACGCCCGAGCGCGTCGCAAGAGAGCTCCCACGCGGGAATGGAATCGAGAACGCAACGGCACCGAAGCACGCTACCGCTTCGGCACCGTTCTGCGTTCTAGGAAAACAACCGGTCTACCGGTCTACTAGTCCAGCGACAGCGGCGCGTCGACGTCGACCTGCGGCACGGTGGTGTCCAAGCCGGCATTACGAATGTGATCGCGCACGCGCTGGTCAATCTCGGCCATCATCTGTGGGTTTTCGCGGAGGAAGTTCTTGACATTCTCACGACCTTGGCCCAGCTGCTCGCCTTCGTAGGTGAACCAGGCGCCCGCCTTCTTCACGAAGCCCAGCTCAACGGCCACGTCGAGGATTGAGCCTTCACGCGAGATTCCCTGGCCGTACATGATGTCGAACTCGGCCTGACGGAAGGGTGAAGCCACCTTGTTCTTGACGACCTTGACGCGGGTGCGGTTACCCACCACTTCGGTGCCATCTTTAATGGACTCCACGCGACGGATGTCCAAACGAACCGATGAGTAGAACTTCAGGGCGTTTCCACCAGGAGTGGTTTCGGGTGAGCCGTACACCACGCCGATCTTGAATCGAATCTGGTTGATGAACAGCGCAATGGTGTTCGAGCGCGACAGGTTCGCGGTGATTTTACGCAGGGCTTGGCTCATTAAACGCGCCTGCAGACCCATGTGGCTGTCACCCATCTCGCCTTCGATTTCCGCACGCGGCGTCAAAGCGGCAACGGAGTCGATGACCAGCACGTCAATCGCTCCCGAGCGGATCAAGGTGTCGGCGATCTCCAAGGCCTGCTCGCCGTTGTCCGGCTGGGCAATGAGTAGCTCATCGACGTTGACGCCAATGGCGCGGGCGTAGACCGGGTCGAGCGCGTGTTCGGCGTCGATGTAGGCACACACGCCACCGTTGCGTTGCGCTTCGGCGACGACGTGCAGCGCCAGAGTCGACTTACCGGAAGATTCGGGTCCGAATACTTCCACCACGCGACCGCGGGGAAGACCGCCGACGCCCAGGGCCAAGTCCAGTGACAACGCACCGGTCGAGATGGCCTCGATGTTCATGTGCAAGTTTTCGCCGAGCTTCATAATCGAGCCCTTGCCGAACTGCTTCTCGATCTGGCCGATGGCCGATTCGAGGGCCTTGCCCTTGTCGTTCTTATCTTCTGTTGCCATGTTCTCTTCCTTCGTTTTCTTCACGAGGGGAACGCTACGAACCCCTAGTGACATCGGTCTCCACCTGCAGAAAACTCTACACGAACAAGTGTTCGCATAGTGGATACTGAAGAAACCCCGAAAAAATAGGCTTTTAGTCCACTAGGGCGGCGTAGACCAGCTGCTGGAACTGGCGTCGGACGGGGTAGGTGGACGAGGGGAGAAGCTGGGTGAAAAAGCCCGCGGTGATCTCTTCGGTCGGGTCGACCCAAAACCCAGTCATCGCGGCCCCGCCCCAGGCGAAGGTTCCGTTGGTGGCCAAAGTCTTTGACTTGCGCCGATCAGTAATGACCGAAAAGCCGAGTCCAAAACCTACGCCGGCGGCTGAGTCCTCCGAGAATCCGTCCGTCGCGAAACTCTCGAGGTCGGTGTCGTTCGGCAAGTGATTTTGCGTCATAAGTTCGATGGTGCCCGGAGCGAGGAATTGATGCCCGTTGGCGCGCCCACCGTTCAACAGCATGGCCATGAAACGGTTGTAGTCACCCGCGGTGGAAACCAATCCCCCGCCGCCGCCCAAAAGGCGTGGCCAGCGCGTGGCGCCGGCGCCACCTTTCACGGAAGCGGTGGCCACTCCGTTGACGGGAATGTACAGCTGAGCGAGTCGATCAATTTTTTCCGGCGGACAGGACCAATCGGTGTCGTTCATGCCCAGCGGATCGAGAATGCGTTGGCGGAAAAACTCATCGAGAGTCTGGCCACTCCAGAGTTCCACTAGTCGGCCCAATACGTCGACGGAGACGGAGTAGTTCCACGCATCGCCGGGTTGAAACAGCAACGGGCTCGTGCACCAGTCCTCCACGGCTCCCGTGAGATCACGATCTTTGGGTGCGCCCCACGCGTAGCCCTTCTGGCGATAGATCTCGTCCACTGGGTGGAGGTAGTTGAAACCGTAGGTGAGCCCCGCGGTGTGGCTCAAGAGATGATGAATCTGCACCGGGCGAATGGCCGGCACTGTCTGCGGCGCCGCGGCCGAACCACCGACGTACACGCGCGGTTCGCGCAGGGAGGGAATCCATTTGCCCGCATCAGCGAAGAGATCAAAGGCGCCCTCTTCGGCCAGCATCATCACCGCGACCGAGGTGATGGCCTTGGTCATGGAATAAATACGCCAGATGGCGTCGTCGCTCACCGGACGACCGGCTTCTTTGTCAGCGTGACCATATTGAGCGGTGTACACAACTTTCCCGCGTCGTGAGACCGAAAGAAAATAACCCGGTAAACGTTGCTCGTCCACGTAACGATTAAAGAAGGGCGCTATCTTCGCCAGTCGCTCGGGATCAAATCCCATTTCGCGTGCGTCGGCCTCAAGGGGAACACCACTCGTCATTATCTTCACCTCCGCGTCGGAGGCTACTCCGCGCTACTGCGGCGTGTTCTGATCCAAGACGCGGCGCAGGGCATCCAGCGCGCTAATCGAGCTGTAGGCCCGAATACGCGGGCGGTCGCCGGGTAGGTGCAAGGCGACGTGCTCCACCCTGTCGCCGACGGCAATTCCCACAAAGACCGTGCCGGGACGCTGACCATCTTGTTCCTCCGGGCCGGCGACACCGGTAATCGACAGGCCCACGTCACTACCGAGCAGTTCACGAACCCCACGCGCCATTTGCTCGGCTGTTTCGGCGCAGACTACGGGACCGTCGGCGACCCCGAGAAGATTGTGTTTCACTTCGGTGGCGTAACTCACCACGCCCCCGCGGAACCAATTCGAGGCGCCCACCACGTTGACTAGTCGCGACGCGGTCAGTCCGCCGGTCACCGATTCCGCCACCGCGAGGGTGAGCCCGCGTGCCACGAGGCGTTGCGCGATGGCGTCTTCCATCGTGTCGTCGTCGGTCGCAAAAATGATGTCGCCCAACGAGTCACCGATAATGCGACGCACCACGACTTCTTCGTCGGCCAGCAACTGATCCGCGTGGGCCGAGTCGTCGCCGCGCGCCGTCAAACGAACTTTGATGCCTTCGATACCCGAAGCGAGAAAGGCGATGGTGACTCGCGAGTCGACTTCCAATTCCGCAAAGCGGTCATTGAGCACCTCGGCCAAACCGGATTCACTGGCGCCCCAGGTGCGCAGCACTCGTGAGCGAATCACCGAGGTGCGGCCATCCGCGCGTTCGCGGTCTAAGAGATCCGGCAAGATCGCGCGTTCGAACATTTCGGTCATTTCGTAAGGAACGCCCGGCACAGCGTAGATGACCTTTTGACCAAGAGGGCAGATGAGTCCAGGTGCCGTTCCGCGGCGCTGCGCAATGACGGCGGCCCCGCGCGGCACGTCAGCCTGGAGCAGGTTGTTGTCCGGCATCGCGCGACCGCGTGACTGAAACATGGCACGAATGACCTCGACCAGATCTTCGTCACGGTCCAAGGGAACGTTCATCACTTCAGCGATGGCAGCCCGGGTGATGTCGTCTTGGGTCGGTCCGAGACCACCGCACACAATGAGTGCGTCCGAACGTGCCAACGCGGTACGGAAGGTGGCCACGATGCGTTGGTGATTATCGCCCACGTGTTGGTGATACTGCGAGGTAAGCCCGCTAGCGGCGAGTTGCTCACCCAGCCACTGCGAATTCGTATCGGCTATTTGCCCCAAGAGGAGCTCGGTGCCCACCGCGACAATTTCAACCCGCACGGCCCAGTGCCTTTCGTCCCTCTACGTAATACTGCCATCCGGTCGCCACCGTCAGCACGACCGCGATCCAAATGGTGACCAGAGCAATATTCGGGTGAGTACCCACCCAGGGAATCACGGACAAGGCAATGGCGAGATCCTGCACCATCGTTTTCCATTTCGCCCAGTGGCTGGCCGGAATAGAAATTCCTCGCTTCGACGCCCGACTGCGATGAACGCTCATCCACATTTCACGCAAGGTGATGATGACCGCAGGAATCCAAAAACTGGTCCAGAAATGATCATGGTGTTTGTACACCAAGGCGTAGAGTGAGCCCAAGACGATGATCTTGTCGGCCAAGGGATCCAGAAAAGCTCCCGAGGTGGTTGTGCCCTGTCGACGCGCCACGATGCCGTCGAAGTAATCCGAGGCGGCGGCCACGCCACCCACGATGGTGGTCCACCACGAAATGGGCCGGGTGCAGATGAGATAGATAAAGAGGGGGGCCACCACGAGCCGAAAACCAGTCAAGAGGTTGGCGGGGGTCAGGAGAGCGGACTCACCGTAGGAACGTGATGATGTCATAGGGCTCTCGCTTCCAGGTCAGTGCCGTAACTGGCGGTAATGACACAGTCAACCAAAGAACCCACCGCAAGGGAAGGACTGACCCGAATAATTCCGTCGATTTCGGGACATTCGCGAACACTACGACCCACGCCGGGGGCGTCGATCAGCACCGTCTGCGTGGTGCCGACGAGTTCGTCACGGCGTCGCGCGGTGATGGCGTCTTGAATCTCGCTGACCTCGCGTAAGCGCTCGAGGGCGAGTTCGTGGGGCACTTGATCTGGCATGTTCGCCGACGTCGTTCCGTCTTCGGCCGAGTACGTGAAGAATCCTGCCCAGTCGAGTTGCGCCGCTTCCAGGAAATCAATGAGCTGGCGCTGATCGTCTTCGGTTTCGCCGGGGTAGCCCAAGATGAACGAGGAACGAAACGCCGCGTTGGGTTCGCTGGCGCGAATCGCGGCGATGCGGTCGAGAAATTTTTCCGCGTCGCCCCAGCGTTTCATAGCGCGTAGCAGCGGGCGCGATGCGTGTTGTAAGGAAAGGTCGAAATAGGGGACTTTGGTTTCAAGAATGGTGTCGATAAGTCCCTGCGTCAGTCCCGAGGGGTAGAGATACAAGAGACGAACCCGTTCCACTTCTCGGCTCAAGGTACGGGTGAGCTCAATCAAGGGCTGCGTGCCACCGGTGTCGAGGACCTCCAGCGCTTCGCCCAACTTCGAGCGACGTCGGTCGTGGCCCCAGCTCGCGAGGTCCTGGGCAATGAGAACAATTTCTTTCACGCCACCGGCAACGAGGGCACGGGCTTCGATGAGAATTTCTTCGGTAGAGCGTGAACGTTGGTCACCGCGAAAAGTCGGAATGGCACAGAAGCCGCAACGACGATCGCAACCTTCGGCAATTTTGATGTACGCCCAGGGCGCCGAGGTGGCGGGGCGGGGAAGGTTGAGAAGGTCAAATTCCGGTACCGACTTTTTGCTTCCCAAGGTGACGGGAGCGGGAGTAATCAAACTCGCACCGAATCCCGCAACGAGGTCGACCTCGGGAAGCGCATGGGCGAGTTCCTCGCCGTAACGCTCGGCCATACATCCGGTCACCACTAGTCGGGCACCTTTTTGCTTCGTGTCCGCTAAAGCCAGCACGGTTTCGATGGATTCTTCACGAGCGGCTTCGATGAACGCGCACGTGTTCACTACGACCAGGTCCGCGTCATCGGCGGACTCCGCGGGTGCGTATCCCTGCGAAACGAGTAAGCCTGTCAGTTTGTCGGAGTCGACGTGATTCTTCGGGCATCCGAGAGTTTCGATCCAGTAGCGCACCGCTGTACTCCCTTGATGACGTGAAACTCAGATGCTGGGTTCTGAGTACTGCTTGGCGGAGAGGGAGGGATTCGAACCCTCGGACCCCCGTAAAGAGGTCGCATTCTTAGCAGGAATGTGGTTTAAACCGAACTCACCCACCTCTCCCAGCGTCTGCATCTTACCCAAAAGAGCCGGCGGCCACAATTGGCTTCTTTGTCGGAGCGCGCTAGGACGCTTGAGCGTGCATTTCGTCCAAGAGCATGACTTTCCGGAAGAGATCCTTGTCACGGTCCCAGGTCAAGAGTTCCGATACCGCGTCGGCCGCGACCCAACGGAAAATATCAACTTCGTCGTTGGGCACGAACTCCCCCTCCACGGCGTTCATCAAAAAATAGGCGGCAATTTTCGCCCGCCCTTTGCGGTGGGTGTAATAGGTGGTGCCGGCGAAGGCGAGAATGTGGCAGGTAAAGCCCGTCTCCTCCCAGACTTCGCGCAGGGCAGCTTGCGCGAAGTTTTCGCCTGCATCGAGTTTGCCCTTAGGGAAGGTCCAGTCGCCACGCTCCGCACGGTAGACACAGGCAACTTCTCGAAGACCTTGTGCCGTGACGCGGATAAGAATTCCGCCGGCCGCGACGATGAGATCATTCGGGGCATCCGCCGGGATGATGGATGATTCGTCGAAGGTCAACACGCTTACACGCTAATAGTTATCGCTTCGTCAAAGGGGTAGCCCTTCGCAATTCTCGACGAATCTTT
>Ga0304728_1000839_pt1 | contig 24132 bp, 17 predicted proteins | sample C_130625_MF_Meta_FD_190476 | JGI IMG/M metagenome (GOLD analysis project Ga0304728, IMG submission 190476) | Freshwater microbial communities from Lake Croche, Canada to study carbon cycling - C_130625_MF_MetaG (v2) (version 2) | ecosystem: Environmental > Aquatic > Freshwater > Lake | place... | reverse complement strand
ACGAGTGGTGCAATTTCTACATCCAAAATATCGATGTCGTGACCAGAAATAAGTTCCAGAAGCTTTTGAACTGGGCCGCTAAACGCCGGCGTCGTCACGACGAAGGTCATGCTGCGACATTAGTGCAACCTGAACCCAAGAGCTGACTGCGAGTATCGTGGGACTATGCGAATCCTGTCCGGAATACAGCCGAGCGGCGTCCCCCATCTCGGAAATTATCTCGGAGCCGTCCAACAGTGGGTTCATCATCAAACCCCTGATTCGTTGTACTGCGTAGTCGATCTACACGCCATAACTAAAGAAATTGCACCGGATAGCCTCCGACGTCAAACCATAGAGTGCGCGGCGTCGCTGTTCGCCTGTGGTCTCGACCAAGAGAGCAGCACTCTCTTTGTGCAAAGCCACGTCGAGTTTCATCCGCGGCTTTCCTGGTTGTTGGAATGCGTGGCGTCTGTGGGCGAATTGCGCCGCATGACGCAATTCAAGGAAAAGGGCGATAAGCAAGAGTTGCACCGCGTTGGATTGTTCACCTACCCCGTTCTGATGGCGGCCGACATCTTGTTGTACGGCACGACGCACGTACCAGTTGGCGACGACCAACGACAGCATCTGGAGCTCGCCCGAGAGATCGCTAATAGGTTTAATAACACCTACGGTCAGACTTTTGTCGTTCCGGAGCCCATCTACCCTTCCGTGGGCGCTCGCGTGATGGATTTACAGGAACCCACACGGAAAATGTCGAAATCGGTCTCTAGCCCTCTCGGGAAGATTGAGATTCTTGATTCGCCAGAGGAAATTTCCAGGAAAATTAAAAAGGCTGTGACCGATACGGACTCCGTCGTTGATTATGACTGGGAGAAGAAGCCTGGGCTGTCGAACCTTCTCGACCTACTAGCTGCCGCAACGGGAACTGAACCCCAAAAGCTTGCCGAGAATTACACCCGCTACGGTGACCTCAAGGCCGATACCGCAGAAGCAGTCGTTGCGATGCTTCGGCCTATTCAAGATCGCTACGCAGTTTTAATCGAAGATCCGTCGCAGATCCTTTCGCTGTTGAACGAAGGTGCACAAAGGGTGCGACCCGTGGCTGAGGCCACGTACGCGCGCGCGAGTGAAGCGATGGGTTTGTTAGCCCAGTGAGTTAATCCAGACATTCTGAAACCAGCCAAGTGCATGTCCAGTGAAATGCAGAGTGAATGAGTCGAGGATAAAGAGAACCATCACAATGGGAAGAGCCCTATTGCGAAAGGCGAAGTACTGACCAAGTTTGTGTCGCGGAACGAACGCTTCGAGCAAGGCCGAACCATCCAAGGGTGGTATCGGAATCAAATTGAATATCGCTAAGGTCAGATTGACGATCCCAAAATCGATACCGAAGGAAATCAGCCAGATGGTCCACTGAGAGGGAGACGGACCGTAAATGAGATTAGCGATATTCGCGAGTTTGCAGGAAGTCCAAGCGATGAGACTCAAGATAATGTTCGTGCTCGGTCCAGCGAATGAAACTAACAAGGAATCACGTCGGGGATGGCGAAGTCGATTGACGGAAACGGGAACGGGCTTTGCCCAGCCAAAAGGAGGCAGGCCCGAAAAAATCATGATGGCAGGCAAGAGGAGCGAACCCACAGGGTCAACGTGGCTGACGGGATTTAGCGTCAGCCTGCCGGCGTCCTTCGCGGTCCGATCCCCGCACCAATAAGCGACGACTCCGTGAGAGACTTCATGGAAAATAATCGACGGGACAATGGCCAGGATAAAGATGATCCACGTAGTCACCCTGTAGTTCTACCAGTTAGGAATGGGCGCGTGGATGTGCAGCTGTGTAGGTATCGCGAAGCGTTCGAATAGATACACCGGTATACACCTGTGTGGTCGATATCGAGGCGTGACCCAGTAACTCTTGGACAACTCTGATGTCGGCCCCATTCGCGAGCATGTGGGTAGCACATGAATGCCGAAACACGTGCGCGCTCAAGCTGCTGGCATCCACGCCGGATCGCAAGGCCCGTCGGTGTATCAGGAGGTCGATTCCTTGACGGGTGAGCCTGCCACCGCGGGAATTAACGAAAAGGGCATACTGGTCCGGTTTGAGTAAGCGCACCCGAATAGGGAGATAGCTCTGCAGTGCTCGCACAACGTGTCGCCCCAATGGGACGAGGCGCTGCTTTGAGCCCTTTCCGGTTAATCGAATGAGCTCCTCATCGAAATCCACATCAGAGATATCGCACGAAACTAGTTCGCTGACTCTACATCCTGTTGAGTAAAGAAATTCAAAGATGGCCTGGTCGCGGTAGTCGAGGTCATCTTCTGGTGCGATATCCAAGAAGCGTGACACCGCTTCCTCGGTGATGGGCTTGGGCAGACCCTTTCGCCGACCGTGCGATGTAACCGACTGTGCGGGATCCGCCAAGATAATTCCGTCATCAAGCAAGAAGCCGTACCAGCCCTTTATGGCGGATAGCGCTCTGTTGACCGTGGCGGGTGAAGAACCGTGCCCTCGTTGCTCCGCGAGGTACTTCTCCAGTGTTTTTTCGCGCGCCGAGAAGGCATCTGTGTCCACTTGCGCGCACCAATCAAGGTAATGAACGACATCCCGTTGATACGCCTCGAGGGTGGCCAACGCTCTCCCCTTCTCGATCAGCAACCATTGGAGGTAGGAATCGAGTGATTCTCGTGCTGCTGCAGAACCGGCCATCTCCGATTGCGAGCGCCCCGCTAAATGTACGAGGCGTCGCCGACCTTCAGTATCTGGGGTTCGCGACCATCCGATCGGAACGCCGCTGCAACTATCAAGCCATCGAAGAGCGGGTGTGCGCGATCGGGTCGACTTTTGAACTCGGGGTGAGCTTGTGTTCCTACAAAATAGGGATGACTCGGCAATTCCACAAACTCAACAAGACGACCATCAGGAGATGTTCCTGAACACATCATTCCGGCGGCTTCAAAACGATCTTTAAACATTGCATTGAACTCGTATCGGTGGCGGTGGCGTTCCGAAACGACCAGCGAGCCGTAGAGCTTCGCGACCATTGAGCCTTCATTCAACATGGCAGGATAAGCCCCGAGTCGCATCGTGCCACCCATGTCCGAGACATTCTGTTGGTCTGCCATCAAAGCGATGACCGGGTGGGACGTTGATTGGTCAAACTCGGTTGAATGGGCGCTCGCCAAATTAAGGACGTTCCGTGCGTATTCAACCACCATTATCTGCATTCCCAGGCAGATTCCCAAGAGCGGAATGTTATTGGTGCGAGCGATGTAGGCAGCAGAAATCATTCCTTCGATGCCCCGTTCACCGAACCCGCCAGGGATAATGATTCCATCAAACTGGCGGAGGTACTCTGCGTCGATCTCTCCGGGAACCTTTTCGGCATCAATCCAGGTGATTTCGGTTTTCGCGCTGTGTGCGAAACCGGCGTGACGAATCGATTCCGCCACACTGAGGTAGGCGTCCGACATGGTGACGTATTTGCCAACAACACCGATTTTGAGAACGCTCTTGGTGCCGTGGACCCTTTCGACCACGTTTCTCCAAATGGATAAATCGATGGGATTGTCGACGGTAGAGATGTTGAGGGTTTCACACACGATGGTGTCAAGCCCCTCTTCGTGCAAAGTGATGGGAATGTCATAAATCGATGGCGCATCTACCGCACTCACCACGGCCTTAATAGGCACATCGCATAATAGCGAAATCTTGTTTTTTAGAGCTTGGGAAATTGGCTGATCACTACGACAAACTATGACGTCGGGCTGGATTCCCCGACTACGTAGCTCGGTTACCGAGTGCTGCGTCGGCTTAGTCTTTTGTTCGCCCGATGGTGCAAGGTAGGGGACCAAGGTCAGGTGGATGTAACAGACGTTGTCTTTCCCAGCGTCACGACGATACTGACGGATGGCTTCAATAAAGGGAACAATTTCGATGTCCCCCACCGTGCCACCAACTTCAACGATCACGATGTCTGACCCCTGCGTTCCTAAGCGCCGAATTCTGCTTTTGATCTCATCCGTTACGTGGGGTATTACTTGGACGGTTTTGCCCAGATAGTCACCGTGTCGTTCCTTGGCGATTACGTGGGAGTAAATCGAACCGGTGGTCGTGTTGGACATTCGGTTTAGTGGCTCGTCGATAAACCGTTCGTAATGTCCAAGATCGAGGTCTGTTTCACCACCATCATCAGTGACGAAAACTTCGCCGTGTTCGCCAGGATTCATTGTTCCTGGATCAACGTTGATGTACGGATCGAGCTTGCACATGGTGACTTTGAAGCCGCGCGATTTCAGAAGTCTGCCTAGGCTTGAAGCCGTCAGTCCCTTGCCGAGAGAGGAAGACACTCCACCAGTAACAAAAATGAACTTAGGTGCTTTTCGGTCATCGGCCACGGAACAAAATTCTAGCCAATTTATCTAGGGTGCGGAGCGTTGCGAAAGCCTTTCTTCGAGCATTTTCCGCGCTAATTGGCGGGACTCCTCCACCTCGGTCATTCCTGAGAGCATTCGAGATATCTCATCGATGCGGTCCTGCCCTTCGACCCGACGAACCGAGATCTCGGTCCGACCCTCGTGCACTTGTTTCGACACAGCCCAATGCCTGTCTGCTTTAGCAGCTATCGAAGCTAGGTGGGTGACGACTATGACTTGCTGATGGCGCGATAACTCCCATAGGCAGTCTCCGATACTTTCACCCACCGCTCCGCCAATTCCTGCGTCGATTTCGTCAAAAACAGCACAACTAGAGCGACCAATCGAAATCAAGGAGATGGCTAGCAACACTCGTGACAACTCGCCGCCAGAGGCGGTCTGGTGCAGTAATTCTTCTTTCAGACCAGGGTTCGCTTGGAACCAGAAGGAAATGTCGCTTCCGTCGGCCCCAGCAATATCCACCCGAAAACGCGCGTGTGGGAGGGCGACTCTTGCAAGATTCAGACCTACTTGATTGGAGAATCGCCCCGCGGCTTCGCTACGTTGATTCTTCAACCGTGCACGCTCCTTCTCGAGATCACTTTCAGTCGATGAAATAAGGACTTCGATTTCGACCGAGACTTCGTGAGCGTTGTCCAGCTCTGATCGTTGGGCGAGTAAGGAATTGTAGGTCTTCATACACTCCGACAGAGGCTCTCCAAAGCGTCGAGAGAGACTCTGCAATACATAAATTCGATCGCTGAGAAATTCGATTTCTCCGCCGTCGGCATCAATTCCTCTGTGAATGACTGACAACTCTTGGCCGAGGTCGCGTAGTTCTTCCAGAAGCGACTGCCCCCTGTGTTGAAACATCTGGAGACTGTCGACCACCTTCAGCAAATGGTTGGCCTCGCTCACCAAGTCGGCAGCAGATCCTTCACCAATGAGTTTTTCGGCGGCTAAAGAAATGGAAGCCGCTTGGTCCAGGAGATTCGACAATGTCGCCAAACGCTCCAGAGAATCTAAGAGCTCATTGGGGCCAGAAGGCATTACTGACTCGTAAAGTTCAATTTGCGCTTGTATCCTGGCTCGGGTTGCAGCGCGATCCTCAACGCTTCCTCCGAGCGAGTGCAGGCGGTCGCGATGGACGCGAAGTTGCTCGAGAAGATTGAGATATTGAGTAGTTGCGATTGAACCAAAATTGTCAATGAGATTGAGACACTCTGTCTTATTCTTAAGGAGCATTGAGTCATGTTGACCGTGGATAGTGATCAAGCCTTCTGCCCGTGACCGTAATTGTTCGGCACTAACGATGGAGCCATTGATGGTCGACCGCAACCGCCCCGATTCGGTCATTTCCCGCCGTAGCAGGACTTCGCCATCCTCACCTTCGAAGAGAGCGCTGGCGGCCAAGCCGTCGGTGGACGTGTAATTAACCTCGGAGCTACCGGTCGCTAGTTGCAAGGCCTCGACCAGAATGGTCTTGCCGGCTCCCGTCTCCCCGGTGATAACCGTAAACCCATCAGTCAGCGACAGAGAGGCCGCCGAAACGGGGCCCAACTCGCGTACTTCGAGTTCGACCAGATGAGTTTTAAGCATGGCCCTCTCGGAGGCTGCCACGAAGGCGGGCGCCCAATCCGAGTTGGCGCGCATTTACGACGCGGACACTACGTGGATCATTCTCGACGACAATTCGCTGTCCCGCTTCCAGCCGCCCCGCGAGAACTCCGTCAGTCACGATGACCGCAGGCGAGTCGGTGGCCTGCAGAGAAATGATCTGCCGCTGATTGACGACCACGGATCGGTCAATAGTGAAGTGTGGTGCAATTGGCGTGAGCACCATGACCTCGAGCTCGCTACTCACTACTGGACCTCCCGCCGAAAAGTTGTAAGCCGTAGATCCCGTAGGGGTACACACAAGCACTCCATCAGCACTGTACGTGAGGAACTCGTCGTCGTCGATATAGGTTCGCACGCGGACCATATGCCCCGCCTGAGTTCTCTCGAGGACTACCTCGTTCAGTGCGAAACTGTCTAGGTCAAAATCGGGAGACGTAACACGAAGTGCGAGACGTGACTCTATGTGTGCTTCTCCACTCAAGGCGATGCGTATCTCCTCGTCAATTCGAGAAGGGTCAACCGGTAAGAGAAACCCGACTCGTCCTAAATTGACGCCCAAGATGTCGGAGTTGCTTTCGTGGGCCAGACGCGCGGCCCTCAGGAAAGTTCCATCGCCGCCGAGGGAAACCACCAAGTCTGCTTCGATGGCATCCATTCTGCCCGCGTTGTCTCCCGCGAGAATGAGAGGCCGAGCGGATACACCCTGTGAACGTAGGCGCGACGAGACTTCATCGGCCAAGGAAGTGGCGTCGGGCCTGGTTTCGAACGCTACGAGTAGAACCTCCGCCATATGTCCTCCCCTCGCCTACAGTATCCGCCATAACGCGTTTTTTAGCAGTTCAAAAACTTCTTATGACTGGTGTCGAAGGCGGGACTTGAACCCGCACGCCCTTTCGAGCACTAGCCCCTCAAGCTAGCGTGTCTGCCATTTCACCACTTCGACGTGGGTGAACAGACTACCAAAACTACGAACCGGGGTTCGACTGGTAGATCCGCCACGTTGGTATCTCGGTGAGGAATGACTCTTCACTCGAGCTCCCAAAAACGCCACCAACGTTCATAGTCCACGCCAAGAGATACGGCTGGGCGAACAGGGGGCGGGTGTACAGAAGATCGGAGACTTGCTGATCGAGGCTCGCCCAGATGGGCTGATTGAGCGTTGGATTAAAGACGCCTTGGGCGCGAGCGAAGTTCTTCGAGGCGACGGGATCTGAAAAGCCTAAATAGGAAGACGTCGCTGAAAAATGAGCGACGAAGGGAATGGCGGCGGCGAAGGTGTCGAGTGGAACCTCGCGCGTGTAGATCGCCACATCCGCTCTGCCGGTAACAATTGCCATCTGCGCCGAGGACTCCGAGCTGGTGCTCACCACAAAAGAAGCAATCCCTAATTGCTTCCAATCGTTAATGACGCCCGTGGAGGTTGCCACGTCTGCCGCAGAGGGTCCTACCGAGACGCGTAGTGCTAGTTGGAACCCCCGAGCGTCTACCAACGCGGCTCCTCTACGGTGATAACCCGAAGCCTGTAGGAGCGACAACGCGCAGACAGCGCAGTCTTGGGAAGGCTCCGTAATCTGTGTATTTTTCGAAATGGTAGTGGTTGTGGCACCAGGCGAGGCCACGATCGGTAACTTAACCCCGGGGTAGTTGCTCGCCCCCTGCGCGAAGATACTCGAATCGGCAGGTAGGGACACGACTGGCGTTGCACCGAATACCGAGGGAATTAGAAGGCTGCGATTTATGCTCCAAGACAACGCCTGGCGGATGTCCAAGCGCGACGGCAAGAATCGCCGTGGACTAAATCCAAGACTCTCGACAGAGGTCGTAACCCCCAGATGGGACGCACTTCGTGGTGAACTGTCAACTTTCAAGAGATCGGTAGAACTAAAATTTCGCATGTAATTAACGGCAAAACCAGCCTCCGGTAGCGAAGACGTAGATGATGAATGAATCTCCACGCGACCAAAGGCTGACGGGCTTCCCGTCCAAAGGGGATTGCGGCGCAAAACCACCATGGATGGCGACGCAGAAACTATCGCGTACGGCCCGAGACTTGGTCGCGCGGCTAGGGAAGAAATCGCACACTCTCGTGCAAAACCGGCTGGCTCGATGTTGTCGAAAAGTATTGGCCAATCCGCGAAAGGTTTCGAAAAAGTAACAGTTAATTTGGTTCTTGCCGGATTCTGAACCATCTGTGAAACGAGAGAGTAACCATAACTTTCAAGTCCAGAAGTTGCTAGCCACTCTCGAGCCCAAGCGACCATGTCGACAGTTGTGAAGGCTCTCCCGTCGGACCATTTGGCATTGCGCGATAATTTATAGACAACTACCTGTTTGGGAGCGAGCGAAACTAGCTCGGTGGAAATAAATGGGCCACTCGAAGAACCTTGATACCGGCCTGACGGTGTGGGTAAAAAAGCCGAAGGGGTAGTCAGATTGATGACACCTTTGAGGGAAGCTGAGATGTTTGCGCTGAGAGCGGTACATCCAACGAATTGGTCGGGAACATTTACCACGATCGTCGAATTCGCTATCGTGGCGCCGCCGGCCGGAGCCAGCCGAAGGGTCGGAATCGCCACGGTACACAGGGTGGCGGCGAGCGCGAGCAAGCGGCGAAACTTTAACCTATTGAAGTCGGAGGTCAAGCGTCAATGTGGTCAGGGCGAAAATTATCACCACGGCGACGGTAATGCGATCCAAGTTGCGCTCAACAACGGTCGATCCAGAAGCCACCTGGCCCAGAGAGCCGCCGAAGAGGTCTGAGATTCCCCCCCCTTTGCCGGAATGCATTAGGACGAGGAAAATGATGGCCAAGGCGCTAACAATCTCGATGATGACGAAGAAAATCGTTGCCATTAGTACACCTTTCGCTTGGAGGAACTACCGTAGCACCGCTCTACAGCGCTGACAATTTCTAAAAACGCGTCAGACCGCAAACTAGCGCCCCCCACCAAGAAACCGTTCACCACACCGTCTACGAGCAGTGATTCGGCGTTCTCTGCAGCTACTGAACCTCCGTATAAGAATGTTTTGTCCATGAAACCTAGCCCTTCGACATGCTTCTGGATGAGCGACACCGTTTCGCAGACTACGTCCGGCGTTGCGGCCTGGCCCGAACCGATAGCCCATACCGGTTCATAGGCAACCACAAATTCCCCCGTCACAGGAAATCCTTCGAGAGCCGCTGAGATCTGCTGTTGGAGGAATTCAACCTGCCGACCCACACTTCGAACCTCTTGCGGTTCGCCAATGCAAATGACGGGAATCAGCGACTCTTCGGAACAGCGCGCCGCCGTCTGAGCCACCACCTCGTCGGTCATGGCGTAGTTCGCCCTGCGCTCGGAGTGACCCACGAGTACGTATTTCGTTCCGAAACGACGGAGCATGCTGATAGATACTTCACCCGTGTGAGCACCATTAGATCGATGGTTGACGTGTTGGGCACACAGCGAGATTGCCAATTTATCAGCCTCGATAACTGAGGACACGGACCTGAAATCGAGGAATGGAGGTGCCACGCTCACCTCCACGCTCAGTGCTCCAAGGGCTCGCAGAGAGACGCCTATCTGTTGCGTGAGATGAATTGCCTCGACATAATCAAGATTCATTTTCCAATTTCCTATTACTAAAGGATTCATCCCTCTACCCATTCTTAGACTTACTCTCGCCACGCAGTGCCCTAAGGCCCGGCAGATCACCCATTTCGAGAAGCTCAAGGGACGCCCCTCCACCAGTAGAGACGTAGCTGACGCAATCACTCAGACCGAATTGTGCGAGAGCAGCTGCTGAGTCACCGCCTCCAATGACGGACGTAGCCCTCGATTCCGCAATTGCCGAAGCTATTGCGTGGGTGCCGTGTTCAAAACGGATGTCTTCAAAAACTCCCATGGGACCATTCCAGAGCACCGACGCCGCTTGGCTGATGGTGCCGACAAATTTATCAATGCTCTGCTGGCCAATGTCGAGACCAATGAACCCATCCGGTATCTCTTCTCCGAAGTATTGCGCCGCCTCTGGACCGCTATGCGCTCCGAAGGTGGTTCCCCTCGGTAGGCCAATTGCGTCGATTGGAAGATGAATTTTACCGCCATCCAACAAAGCGCTGCACTGATCAAGATGGCTTTCATCCACGAGCGAATCTCCGATGTGCTTACCCATGGCTCGCCAAAAAGTAAAAGCCATGCCACCACCCACGATCACAGCGTCCGCCTTCTCGGTCAGTTTCGCGGTGATGGCCAGTTTGTCTTTGACCTTGGCCCCGCCCACGATTGCCACGAAAGGCCGAGGTGGATCGTTCAGCAGACCGAGCATGACAGAGACTTCCGCAACAAGATGAGGCCCTGCCGCGCTCGGGACAAGGCGTGGCGGAATCATCACAGACGCGTGCTCACGATGGCACACCCCGAAAGCCTCGTTCACGAAGAAATCGAAACCTTCTATGAGTTGGCGACCGAACTCCTCGTCACCGCTTTCTTCCCCTGGATGGAATCTCAGATTTTCCAGCAGAGTGACGCCTTCGATGAGATCATTCAAACGCCGACGAATCGGTTCAACGGAGTATTCCGCCACCACCTTCCCGTCCGGGCGTCCTAAATGCGTGCAAGCGGTGACGAGGGCGCCTTTCTCCTGCAATGCTTGGAAGAGGGGCAAACTAGCCCTGATGCGAAAATCATCGCGGACCTCGAATCTCCCATCTCTTTCTTCGAGAGGGGTGTTGAAATCACAGCGAACCAGAACTTTTTTACCTCGGAGATCCCCGAGTTCCTCAATAGTTGGTAAATACATATTTCTTAGGCGCCCACGATACGAGCCAAATCGACCAAGCGATTTGAGTAACCCCATTCATTGTCGTACCAACCAAAAACCTTCACCATCGAACGATCACTACCCACTGGCATCACCATGGTCATCAGGGAATCGAAGGTGCACGACGCCGGGGTACCGACGATGTCCTCCGAGACGATTGGCTCATCCGTGTACGTCAGAACCGACGACAGCGAACCCTCAGCAGCCATTTTGAAGGCTGCGTTGATTTCCTCAACCGTCGTGGAGCGCACGATGGCGGTGAAATCGGTGATCGAACCAACTGGAATGGGAACGCGTAAAGATGTGCCATCTAACCGGCCCTTCATCGCTTGCAGGACGAGGCCGGTTGCTCGTGCCGCCCCAGTGGAGCTGGGCACAATATTCACTGCAGCTGCACGGGCTCGGCGTGCATCCGAGTGCGCAAGATCCAGCAAGTTTTGATCGTTAGTGTACGCGTGAATCGTTGTCATTAGTCCTGTCTCGACTCCAAAAGCGTCGTCAAGAACTTTCACCATGGGAACGAAACAGTTTGTAGTACACGACGCATTCGATACCACGTGGTGTATTGCAGGGTCGTACGACGAATCATTAACGCCCACCACGAAGGTTGCGTCGACGTCGGTTCCGGGGGCGGAGACGATGACTTTTCTGGCACCGCCGATGAGGTGAGAGGCGGCCGTCTCACGCGTGGTGAACCGACCAGTGGATTCAATGACCACGTCCACCTTGGACTGTGCCCAATCAATCTGACTTGGCTCACGTTCCGCAGTAATTTTGATCAATCTGCCGTCTACTGTGAGACCATCATTCGCCTGACCTATAACTCCTGGGAATCGACCTTGAGTTGAGTCATATTTTAACAAGTGTGCATTAGTCGCCGCGGGGATGAGGTCGTTAATCGCAACTACTTCGATGTCGCTGGAACCATAGGCTGCCCGGAGAAAACTGCGTCCTATGCGCCCGAAACCATTGATGCCTACTCGTATTGTCATGCTTCTCCCTCGTGTGGACTAAATGTACTCAAAAATTCGTGCCAGAAAATGGATAACTTCGCTACCGAATGATGCCGATATGGCTCGTCACTAACATCTGCGCGCAGAACTTCTACCCCCGCGCCGTGCAGTTGCAGGGTGCTGTTGAGACAGTGGAGAACTGCATCAACCCTAATCCCGTGATCGTGGAGGGTAATCAACTGCTCATCAAGGGATAGGTGTTGTGATTCGGGGTCTTTCCCGTCGATATTGGGGACCAACACGACGCGAGCCTTGCTCCGCGTCAGTGCGTCACGAATTTGCACGGGGAGCGCGGCTGCGACAATCGAAGTGAACAGGGAGCCCGGACCCAGAATGACAAGGTCCGCTTGCTCGAGTGCCGCAACAGCGCTCGTGGGTGAGCGAGAATCGTTGGGTTCCAGGGTGAGGGACTGCAGTCCGACAGTCTCCGCAATCATTGTCTGACCGCGTACCGTAGTGTTGCCGGTTCGCCCAATCAATTCAACGCCTTCCAGAGTTGCTGGTGAGATTTTGGCCCTGGCTCCCAAGATTGCTGAAAGGAGATCTACGGCCTCTTCGATACTCCTCCCTGATTCGATTGCGGACGCCAAGAAAAGATTGCCCAGGGGATGGCCACTAAGTGGTCCGCTATCGAAACGATGGTCGAAGACGTCGGCCAGTGCATTCTGGCCACTCGCCGCAGCCACTACGCAGCGCCGCAAATCACCGAGGGCCGGCACTGCGAAATCACGACGCAGACGACCGCTGGATCCGCCGTCGTCTCCGACTGTGATAACTGCGTGAACATGGTGATCCAATGGGGCTAATGCGCGCAAGTTGATTGCCGTGCCGTGCCCACCTCCCACCACAACTATTTTCATCGCGGGGTATCGCGGTGAAACACTTCGCCCTGGAGGTGCAGGCGTTGCTGAAGGGCTTCGGCGATTGCGACAGAGCGATGTTTGCCACCAGTGCAACCAATGGCAATTGTTAAATATGATTTGCCCTCTCGCGCGAACGCTGGTATCTGCCATTCCAAGAGGGCGACAATGTCATTAATAAACCTCTGGGTTTCCTCTTGTTTCAAAACAAATTCCGCAACCGGATCATCCAGGCCCGTGAGTGGTCTGAGCTTCTCATCCCAATGCGGATTGGGAATAAAGCGACAATCGAATACAAGGTCGACGTCACGTGGAATTCCATTTGAATAACCGAAGGAAATCACCGAGACCTTCATAGCGCCGCGACCGCCTTCTGTTTGGAACAGTTCCGAAATGCGAGTACGAAGTTGATTGGTATTCAACGATCCCGTGTCGATGACCAAATCTGCTCGATCAAGAAGGGGCTGCATGCTGTGACGTTCTTTTGTTATTGAATCAGTTACAGAATTACCAGCCACGGGATGACGACGTCGGTTTCCTTCGAAGCGTCGCACGAGAACTTCGTCGGGTGCGTCAAGAAACATGATTTTCGCCGAGAAGCCAAGTGCCGTTATCTCATCGGTAACCGCGATGACTTCTTCAGGATTTATCCTCCCACTACGCCCGATCACGAAGGCGACTCCGTGAAAATCGGGTGAGTTGCCCGCTGCTAAAACGCTCACGCGGGGAATTAGCTCGACCGGAAGATTGTCGATGACGGACCAACCTGAGTCTTCGAGTGCGGCGCTGACCGTTGACCGACCTGCGCCCGACATTCCCGTAACCACGAGTATTTCACTCACGAATCAATCCTTTCGAAGTTGGGTTGCTTGCACACCGTGGAAATGATCGTAGAGGTTCTGCGCCACCCTGCGTGGTAGCCAGGTGAGGGCAGAGAACTCATCCAGAGTGGCACCGCGAATAGAGGCCATCGTTCCGAAATGGTCCACCAAACGTTCTCGCCGAGACTGCCCCAATCCCGAGATAACCGAGAGTTCGTCGGCCACCATACTTTTAGTTCGCAAAGACCTGTGAAAAGTGATCGCGAATCTATGGGCTTCGTCTCGTATTCGTTGCACCAAGTAGAGAGCTTCGCTGCGCGGGGCCAACCGCACGGGTTCCTGCAAGTCGGGGCGATACAGCAATTCCTCGCGCTTAGCGAGGGCGGTAAGTTCCAGATGGGTAGTCCCCGTATCGGAGGCCGCCAAGAGCCCCGCGCTCAACTGCGGTAGGCCTCCATCAATTATTACCAAGTCTGGTTCAATTCCTCGATCATTCCCCTCGACGACTCGCAGAAAACGCCTATGCAGAACTTCCCGCATGGCGCCCGCATCATCGCTACCTAGTGACAACTTGACCTTGAAGTGCCGGTATTCCCGTTTGGCTGGGATGCCGTCGATGAAGACAACCATTGAACCCACGTAATTAGTCCCTTGGAGGTGACTCATGTCGAAACATTCGATTCGGAAAGGGGGCTTCACAAGGCCGAGGGCTGCGCCCAGTTCCACCAGTGCGCGCGAACGCACGTTGTGGTCTGACTGGCGACGTAGACCATCCCTTTGGAGCACGTTCCTCGCGTCCTCAATAGCGGTGCTCATCAAATCAAAACGCCGCCCACGCTGAGGACGAGTGAGAGTGACCGCCGAGCCTCTTTGCCTCGACAGGAAATCCTGGGCCAACGAATTGACGACCTCCATATTGCACATAATGTGTGGAGGGATCTCGGCTACTCCCTGGTAGAGGTTGGTAAGGATTCGCTCGGCCAATGACTCATCTTCATTCGCAAATGGAATCTCTGCCAGGAGGACTTGTCGCCCGATTACCCGCCCCCTTCTTACCTGCAGAGCCACCGCGGCGGACCTAAAACCATCGACGGCAATCCCCACACAATCAATGTTGCTGGACTCGTCGAGAACGACCGTCTGTTGCACGGACGCTGTAGTGAGGGCCGTAATGGCATCACGATAATGGGCAGCCGACTCAAATTTTTGGTCACGTGACGCGACGACCATTGATTGTTCAAGATCGGACAGAAGTTTTTTCACGTCTCCCTTGAAAAAATCGGATACTTGGGAAACGATCTCGTCATAGTCGGTTCGCGTGATTTTGTCCACGCAGGGAGCACTACATTTTCCCACGTCTGCCAGGAGACAGGGTCGCCCCAATCTTTGGTGCATCTGGAACTTAGACTCCGTGCACGATCGAATGCCAAAAGCGGACTGCAACTCCCCCACCACGGAGCGTAGTGATGACACGTGGGCGAAAGGTCCGTAGTACTTAACGCCTTTGCTGCGGGGGGATCGAGTGGTGTACAGGGAGGGATAATCCTGTCGCATATCTATGGCGGCGTAGGGGTAGCTCTTGTCGTCCTTGAGGCGCAGGTTATATCTGGGTTGATGTGCTTTGATTAATTCATTTTCGAGCACCAGGGCATCGACTTCACTGGCCGTGACTATCCACTCGACGCTGCGAGCGTCTTGCATGAGCATCGCTGTTTTATCGCTGCGATTGGCATCCACCAGAAAATACGAATTTAGTCGCTGACGAAGAACCTTCGCTTTGCCGACATAGATTACTTTTTCGTCTGCGCTGCGAAAGAGGTAGCAACCACTCGACAGCGGTATCCCTTGAGGACGTTCCATGTTTAGGAACGCGGGGTTGTCGCAGACAGCACGCTGCGCAGGGCGACACCAGTAGCGGTTTCCCTTTTGGATACAGTTTCGGGTGTCCCTTCCGCAACTATTTGCCCACCACGCCGCCCACCTTCAGGGCCCATGTCAATCACCCAATCTGCCGTTTTGACGACGTCGAGATTGTGCTCAATCGTGAGGACGGTATTCCCTTGATCAACTAGGCGATGTAAAACTTCGAGCAACTTCCTCACATCTTCGAAATGTAGACCGGTGGTGGGCTCGTCCAAAACGTAGAGGGTGTGCCCCGTTGGTCGACGGGCCAGTTCCGTCGCGAGCTTGACCCGTTGAGCTTCACCCCCCGACAAAGTGGGAGCGGGCTGACCTAGGCGAACGTAACCGAGGCCCACATCGCTGAGTGACTGGACGTGACGCAAGATCGCGGGTTGTCGCTCAAAGAAACTCAGTGCTTCGGCCACCGGCATGCTGAGTACGTCAGAAATGGATTTTCCACGGTAGAGGACTTCCAATGTTTCCCTGTTGTAACGCGAACCATCGCAGGCCTCACAATTGACGTAGACGTCAGGCAAAAAATTCATTTCAATTTTGAGGGTTCCGTCACCAGCGCATGCTTCGCAACGGCCTCCCTTGACGTTGAAGGAAAACCTCCCCTGTGTGTATCCACGAACTTTTGCTTCTTGGGTTTCGGCGAATAATTTGCGAATCTTGTCGAAAACTCCCGTATAGGTAGCCGGATTCGAACGAGGAGTACGGCCGATTGGCTGCTGGTCGACAGCGACAATCTTGTCAATTTTCTCTATTCCATCAATCCGCGTATGGGCTAGAGGGGTAACTTTGGCCCCGTTGATGTCGCGCAACAAGCGGGCCAGCAACACGTGATTTATCAGAGTCGACTTCCCGGAACCAGAAACTCCGGTGACCGCGACGAACAGACCCAGAGGAATCTTGGCAGTGACTTTGGCCAGATTGTTAGCAGTTGCACCGACGATGGTCAATGCATCCTTTGAGGGCGTCCTTCTCCTCGCGGGAATCTCAATTTTTTTCTTGCCCGAGAGATAACTACCGGTGATCGAATCAGTTTTCTTCAATAGTTGCGCGACAGTTCCGGCATGAATCACTTGACCCCCGAGCTCCCCCGCGCCCGGGCCAATATCGACGACGAAGTTGGCCGCTCTGATTGTTTCTTCGTCATGTTCCACCACGATGACCGAATTCCCTAAATCACGGAGTTTTTCCAATGTAGCGATTAGTCGTTGATTGTCGCGCTGATGCAGCCCAATACTCGGCTCATCAAGTACGTACAAAACACCCATAAGGTGCGAGCCAATCTGACTAGCGAGACGAATTCTCTGCGCTTCACCACCCGACAAGGTTGCAGCAGGACGCGACAGAGTTAAGTAGTCGAGACCGACGTCGAGAAGAAACGACAATCGTTCTTCGACCTCTTTGACCACCTGCGTAGCGATAAGCGCATCCCTTTTCGAAAGTACAAGTTCTTCAAAAAACTTGGCCGACTCGTCGATGGTGAGTGAACACAGCTCGGAAATGCTGATCTTGTTGACTTTGACGGCGAGGACCTCTGGTCGGAGCCGTTGGCCAGCACATTTCGGACACTCGACCTGGCGCATGTACTGCTCAATTTGCTCACGTGACCAGTCGCCTTCTGCCTCGGAATGCTTGCGCTCTAACCAGGAGATGATTCCCCCGAAGGATGACTCGTATGTTCTAACTTTCCCGTAGCGGTTTCGGTACTTAATCGGAACGGATTCATCACCGATTCCAAAAAGAATTAGCTTTCGATCCTTGGGACGCAGCTTTTTCCACGGTGTGTCAATGGAAAATTCCCCGAGCTCGCACACGCCCTTGATCATTCGTTCGAAATATTTAAAACGAAGTCCGCCCCAGGGAGAAAGTGCTCCCTCGGCCAATGAGAGGGAGGTGTCGGGAACTACGAGTTCGGCGTCGACTTCAAACCTGGTGCCGAGACCCGAACAGGCAACGCACGCACCGTAGGGGGAATTGAACGAAAAATCTCGTGGTGCTAGTTCCGAAAAACTGAGTTCGCACCTAGGACACGCCAGCTGGTTGGAGTATTTATCGACCGAATCATCATCGAGCCAGAGAATCCACACACGACCCTTCGAGAAACGCAGAGCGGCTTCGACCGACTCCGTCAGCCGCTGACGTGCGGAGGTACGAGCTGACAAGCGATCAATGACCACCTCAATGTGATGGATCTCATAACGTTTCAGTTTTATCGAATCACGATCCGCAAGTTCATAAACGTGTCCGTCGACCCGCGCACGAGCGAAGCCCTGTTGCGAAAGTTCACCCAGCAACGTTGAGTATTCACCCTTACGACCGTCAACGGCAGGCGCTAGAACCATGAAACGACGCTCACCGGAACTCTTAAGAATCTGATCAACAATCGTTTGCGTAGATTGCAAAGCAATTTGTTGACCGCACTGCGGACAATGAGGTATGCCGATGCGAGCGTAGAGCAGGCGTAGATAATCATAGATTTCGGTGATTGTGCCCACGGTGGATCGAGGGTTACGGGAGGCAGTTTTTTGATCAATGGAGATTGCCGGGGAAAGACCTTCGATGAAATCTACGTCCGGCTTATCCATTTGGCCCAGAAATTGACGAGCGTAGGCAGACAGACTTTCGACATAACGCCGTTGTCCTTCCGCATAGATGGTGTCGAAGGCAAGGGACGACTTCCCGGATCCAGAGAGTCCCGTAAAGACCACCAGTTGGTCTCGCGGGATCTCGAGCGAAATATTCTTAAGGTTGTGCGCTCGCGCGCCTTGAATAACAATTCGATTTGCCACTGTGACAACCTATCCGCGTTCTGGATCCGTACTGTCGGGCTCCGTGTCATGCATTTGGGAGCGCAAACTATGCAATACGTCTCGCAGCTGAGCCGCGACCTCGAAACGTAGCTCCATGGCTGCTTGCAACATCTCTTTTTCAACGCGGTCCATCTCTTGTTCGATATCACTAACCGTCGACAGTGTCCGCGGTTGAATCTCAGGAGCCGCGACGCCGTTTCCTCTGAGTCGACCTAAAATATCCGCCACTGACTTGTTGATCGTGACTGGTTCTATTCCATGTGCCAAGTTGTATTCAATTTGCACTTCGCGACGACGTTGGGTGGTTGAGATCGCGTCCCGCATGGAATCGGTGATGCGATCGCCAAACAGTAAGGCCTCCCCGTTCGCATTCCTCGCCGCGCGTCCTATTGTTTGAATCAATGCCGATCGCGACCGAAGAAATCCTTCCTTATCGGCATCCAGGATGGCGACGAGGGAGACTTCGGGCAGATCAAGCCCTTCTCTCAGAAGGTTGATCCCCACCAGAACATCGAATTCCCCGAGGCGTAGCGAGCGAAGAATCTCGATGCGCTCAATAGTGTCGATATCGCTGTGCAGGTAGCGAACACGAATTCCGTTCTTCGCCAGATACTGAGTGAGATCCTCAGCCATGCGCTTGGTTAACGTTGTGACCAATATTCGCTCACCGCGTGCCACAACCTCGTTGATGCGCGTGCGTAGAACGTCCATCTGATTCATGGTCGGGAGGATTGTAACTACGGGGTCCAGCAAACCCGTAGGTCGAATCACCTGCGTTACCACCTGGTCGGAAACCTCACGTTCGTAGACGCCTGGCGTTGCCGATACGAAGATTGTCTGTGGGATCAGCTCAATGAACTCATCGAAGTTGAGCGGGCGATTGTCGAGCGCGCTCGGAAGACGAAATCCGTGTTCTACCAAGGTTGTCTTTCGACTGCGATCACCTGCGAACTGTCCTCGCACCTGTGGGATGGCGACGTGAGACTCGTCGACAACAACGACAAAATCATCGGGGAAATAATCGAGGAGAGTGTACGGACGATCGCCTGGAGAACGTCCGTCAAGGTGGGCGGAGTAGTTCTCGATACCAGAACAAAAACCGGTCTGCTGCAGCATCTCGAGATCATTCTCGGTGCGGCTTCGCAGTCGTTGAGATTCCAGAATTCGTCCGTCAGATTCCAAGGCATGCAGCCGTGCCCCCAGCTCTTCCTCAATAGACGCAATGGCCTTGGTGAGAGTCTCTTCGCTGGTGGCGTAATGCGTGGCAGCAAAAATCACCAATTCATCTACTTTTCTTCCTACTTCCCTCGTCACGGGATTGAACATTTGGATGGCTTCTAATTCGTCATCGAAAAATGTCAAACGGATAGCTTCGCTTGAGTAAGCCGGTTGCAACTCCATAGTGTCCCCGATCACCCGAAAAGTGCCACGCTCAACCACTAAATCATTTCGGTGGTACTGCATGTCAATGAGTTTGCGCAATAGCCCCCGCGACTCGTAGGTTTCGCCACATCGCAACGCCAGCATCGCATCTCGGTATTCGTTTGGATTACCGAGGCCATAGATGCACGAGACCGACGCAACAACTACGGTATCGCGTCGCGTCAGCAAAGAAGATGTCGCGGCGTGGCGCAGCCTGTCAATCTCCTCGTTAATGGAGCTGTCCTTCTCAATGTAGGTATCCGTTCGAGGTACGTAGGCCTCAGGTTGGTAGTAGTCGTAGTACGACACAAAAAACTCAACTCGATTATGAGGCATCATTTCTTTGAGCTCTGATGCCAACTGGGCTGCCAAAGACTTGTTCGGCTCGAGGATGAGAGTCGGCCTTTGGAGTTTCTCAATCATCCACGCAATGGTCGCCGTTTTTCCCGAACCCGTGATGCCCTCCAGCGTCTGATACCGCAGACCATCTCTTACACCTCGTACAAGCTGCGAGATCGCTGTTGGCTGGTCACCCTGCGGGGAAAATGGGCTTTCGACGACAAACTGCTGCTCAAACACGAAGCGTACTCATGAGTCCATCAACATTTCGGTACAAGTCTTCAAGCGAGCCATCGTTTGCGATCACCTCATCGCATTCAGAGGCAACAATTTTGGGATCGCGCTGGGATCTGATCCGAGCTTGAGCATCATGGGGGTCGAAGCCTCGATAATCAACCAAGCGCCCTACCGCTACTTCGGGGGAACTAAGAACGGCCCACACGCGTTGAAGCCCGAAAAGATGACGATGCTCGACTCGAAAGAGTGGAAGGGCGACCGCCACCAATTCGCTGGTGGCTGACTGTACCTGTCGAATGATTTCAACCCCAATGGCTGCGTGTGTGATCGCATTCAAACGCCGCAGTGCCGGAGTTGATTCAAAAACGACTTGCGCGACGAATGCACGGTCGTAGTGACCTTCCGGCGTCAGTATGGCGTTTCCGAAAGCGTCTACGAGAGCGTCCAGTGTTAACGAGCCCGGCATCACCAAATCACGAGCGACCACGTCAGCATCAACAATGCACGCTCCGTATCGGGAGTCTAGATAATCAGTCACGGATGTTTTTCCTGAGCCGATTCCGCCCACGACGCCAATGATCTTCACGACACCAAAGTAGCCATTCATGAGCCACTCGCTACCTCTTGAGTAGATTTGGCAGGTGGACGAGCGAGAGAAAACCTTTTTATCGCCGAATGAGCGAGAAAGACTGGAGAAACGCTTCGACGTTGCACTTTTTTTGCTGGCTCTCATACCTCTACTCTTCAGTCAATCAGGCCGCATCTCCGACGACACCAAGGCCTACCTTTATCTAAACCCTCAACATTTGTTGGCTACGGCGTCCTCCATGTGGAATGCGGACCAGGGTTTTGGTATGGTCACCCATCAAAATATTGGGTTCCTCTTCCCTATGGGTCCCTTTTTCTGGTTGTGCCATTCGGTAGGTATGGCCACTTGGCTTTCCCAGCGCCTATGGATGGGGCTGATAATCGCGGCGGCCGGTATCGGTGTTCGACGCTTCCTTCGATTCTTGGGTTTCGGCGATGCGCCGGCTCTCGTCGGCGCGATTTTCTACATGCTCAGTCCCTATCTTTTGGTCAACGTTGCACGAACTTCCGCCATACTTTTGCCCTGGGCGGGTCTGGGTTGGATCATGAGGGCATCCCTGCGCTCCTTGGATGATAAGGGTTGGCGCGAACCAGCGAAGGTAGCTCTCGTGGTAGCTATCGTCGGCGGAACCAATGCGACCAGCATTCTGCTCGTAGCCGTGGCGCCGTTTCTTTGGATCTCCTCTCTGGTTTTGCAGCGTCGTGTCACCATGAAGCGAGCCGCGTCCGCCTGTGGGCGCATCGGCATCCTTTCGCTCATGGTCTCGCTGTGGTGGATTGCGGGGCTCTGGGTGGAGGGGCGGTATGGCCTGAATGTTCCGCAATTTACTGAAACAATGGCCACCGTCTCGCAATCGTCCAGTGTTTCCGAGGTATTTAGAGGACTGGGTTACTGGTATTTCTACGGTGGTGATCACGGTGGATTGTGGACCGATAGCGCTACGGTCTACACAACGGGCTGGCTGATCCCCTCTCTTAGTTTTATAGTGCCAGCCGTTGCTCTCATTGCGGGTTTAGTCCTGCGTGGTCGCTATCGCCGTCTTGCGACCACTCTCATCGTTGTGTCCGTGGTAATCGCTGTTGGCTGCTTTCCCTATCAACAGCCCACATTGTTTGGCACGGCAGTCAAATGGTTCGGCAATAACACCAGCGTCGGCTTGGCACTTCGATCCACTAATCGCATCGTACCGGTGATGTTGCTCGGCATGGCAGTTCTAATTGCAAGCTTGCTCTCAGCCGCCGAACGGCGTGGAGGTACGAGGACTGTAAATATTGTCGCTGGAGCGATCGTCGCATTATCGTGCGCTACATTGTGGCCCCTTTGGAGCGGGTCCATAATCCCATCCGACCAAACATCACCTTCTGCCTTGCCGGCCTACGTCACTAATGCCGCCAACTATCTCAACAGTCATGGTTCGGGTTTTGTCCTCGGTCTTCCGGGACAGGACTTTGGGAACACTACGTACGGCGCCTATAACGATTCCCCCTGGCCGGGCATCCTCTCACGCCCCTATGTAGCCAGCCAGGCGTCACCGCAGGGCGAACCCGCCAGCATCAATCTTGTAAGGGCCTTGGATCAAACTCTGCAACTAGGCATCGCGCAACCTTCATCAATAGCTCCGATTTCTCGTCTGCTGAACGCAGATTCAATCTTGGTTCAAAGCGACACGCAGTTTTGGCGCTACCTCAATCCCTCGCCAGCGTACTTGGGTCAGTTGTTCGCACCTGCCCCCCCCGGCACAAACTGGAGTAGGTCGTTCGGACCTCGGACACATGTGCACTCCGGTGGCCACGAAAACATTGACGAGCAGACTCTGGGCCTACACCCAGGCTTTACGTGGCCTCGTCAGTTGGAAATTTTCACAGTCTCGAATCCTCGGGGACGTCTGCGTTTGGAGAATACCGACACGCCGATGATCGTCTCTGGCGACGGTTCGGGCCTTGTTGAAATGGCCGACGCTGGACTATTAAACAACACGCGGCCCATCTTCTACGAAGCGAAATCGAGCAAGCAACAACTGAAAAAATTTGCTGCAACTGCTAACCCCCTGCTCGTGCTGACGGATAGCAATAAAAACCGACTCGATACTTTTTCGACGTTGTCGCGCAGCCTTGGTTACGTGATGTCGGCGAGTCAGACATCATCAGGTAACCCTGCACAGACATCTTTGAATCTGTTTCCAGGGCAATCGATGTCGTCGCGAACCGTCAGCGTTATGAGCACCTGGAAACAACTGGACTGTTCGTCCTACGGCGACGCCAACAACAACACCGCGGAAACGGGACCGTGGGCCGCATTTGACAGTAACGCCCTTACCTCTTGGCAAACCGCGTCTAATGCTCGAGCAATTGGCCAGTGGATATCGGCCAGCAGTTGGAAACCAGTTGCTTTCAAAGTCATCCGCGTCGCAAAGTCGAGTTCCTTTCTCAATGCGCGTTCAATCACCTCAGTTGGAATACAAGTTGATGGCGGAAAAACCTATCTCCGACACTTGAGTGGTAGTGGTATCACTCGCGTCACTATTCCTCGAACCATTGGTCGAACGCTACGGATCACCATCAAGTCAGTTTCGTGGAATGACTCACTGTCGAGTCAACACAGTGAAGTGGGATTATCAGGCATCAGCGTTGATGGTCTGATGCCAGGGACGAATTCCCTTCGCTTGCCGAATCGTCTCCTTACTGCCCTCGGAGCACAATCCTCGAAACTGCCGATTGATATCTTGCTGAGCAGAGACAGGGTTGCACAGTTTGCGCCGCGAACCGATCCCGAAACATCTCTCCAGAGACTGATTGCCTTAACAAATCGACGTAGTTTTCAGACGCGTGGAATGATCGGGTTGAATTCACAAGCTTCTGATGCGACGCTGGCGAAGATTTTGCACCGTAATCTCAGCGGCGATATTTCCTCCACGGAGTCATCGTCTCGCCTTACAGGGACTTTGAGTGGCTCCAGCTGGAACGCTTTCGACAGGTCCGAGAGTTCAGCGTGGACACCCGAGTTCCATGATGGAGTCGGTTCATGGGTTTCGGCGCAATTCAGAAGCCCCAGGTCGATTTCACATGTTGTCATCACGATACGTGATGACAAGACGCATTCTATTCCTACTGAAATCGTTATGTCAGGTGTCGTCGGCAGTCGGATGCTGCGTCTTGATGCATCTCATCTGCTGTCGCGAGGGGACGGTCTCGTGCGGTTTGCCTTCGATCTTGCGCCACTTCGGACGTCAGCTGTCCGATTTACGGTGTCCAAAGAGAAGGAGTTGTACGTGTCGGACATACTTAACCCGAAGGTCCCTCAGTT
>Ga0304728_1000834_pt1 | contig 24201 bp, 22 predicted proteins | sample C_130625_MF_Meta_FD_190476 | JGI IMG/M metagenome (GOLD analysis project Ga0304728, IMG submission 190476) | Freshwater microbial communities from Lake Croche, Canada to study carbon cycling - C_130625_MF_MetaG (v2) (version 2) | ecosystem: Environmental > Aquatic > Freshwater > Lake | place... | reverse complement strand
TTGAGGAGTTACTACGGCGGAACAGCCGCATGCCCGGTGTTTCAACGTGTCATGTCCTACGCCTTGCACCATTACGGAATTGTTCCTGACGGTGTGTCCAATAAGCCCGTGCCAGGTATTAGCTCCGACGTGAAATCGGACGTGACGTGATGGATCTGCACGAGCTTTTTACTGTCTCGTACGAAGGTATCTGCGCGGTCACTTCGGTGGAGACGGATTCGCGACGGTGCACGCCAGGATCCTTGTTCTTCGCGATGTCGGGACGCACAACTTCCGGCGAACGCTTCGTGGAGCAAGCGCTGGCACAGGGAGCGGTCGCCGTGGTTGCGACGACGCCCATGACACTGAGCGTTCCCGTGGTGGTGGTCGACGAGAAGCTCCTGCACTCGGAACTCGTTCGCGCCTGTGGGCGCGTGTACGGCATCCCCCACGAGACTTTGCGCCTTCTGGGTGTGACCGGAACCAATGCAAAAACGAGCATCACCACCATCGCGTCTCAGTTGTGGCGCGCACTGGGTCACCCATCGGACGTCATTGGTACGGTGACGCACGAACGAACCACACCCGCCCCAGCGGAGATGCACCAATTGCTCGCCGCGTCGTCGCGCTCGTCGCTACCCGAAGATCCGACCTTGATGTGTCTCGAGGTGTCGTCGCACGCCTTGGACCAAGGGCGTACCGACGGAATATTTTTTGACGTTGTCGTCTTCAGTAATTTGACGCACGACCATCTTGATTACCACCACAGCATGGAGGAGTATTTCGAGGCGAAGTCCAAGCTCTTCACCCCGACGAGCGCCCGCAACTTCGTCGTGTGGGTAGATGACCCCTACGGAGCGAGATTGGCGGATCGGGTGGGGAATTCGGTGGTCCGCGTGTCGCGAGCCAATGCGCGAAATATTTCGTGCGGTAGTGAGGGTAGCGATTTCGAGTGGCGCGGCTATCGGGTACGCAGCTCGTTACTGGGTGGGTACAACGTCGACAATTTGCTCCTAGCGTTAGAAGCCTTGGTCATTTTGGGGGGCGACCCCGAAGCCCTTGCTCACGCCTGCGCCACCTTGCGGCCCGTCACGGGGCGATTCGACATCGTCCAAGCCGCCAATCCCATGATCGTTATTGACTACGCCCACAGTCCCGATGGACTGCGTCGCGTTCTAGTGGACGCCCGTGAATTTTCCGGATCCGGTCGGCTCATCATTGTTTTCGGTGCCAGCGGAGAGCGCGATGTCGAAAAGCGTCCCGGCATGGGCGCCGTGACGGGGGAAAATGCCGACGTCGTGATTGTGACTTCGGAAAGCCCCCGCTTTGAAGACCCTGAATCCATCATCGATGACATCGTCAAGGGAATTCCGGCGGGTGCTAGGTGGCATCGTGAGATTGATCGACGTGCTGCCATTGAACTCGCACTACGAATTGCCGAACCAAACGACATCGTCATTCTCGCGGGCAAGGGCCACGAAAATGTGCGTTACATCCAAGGCGAAGTGGTCCCCTTCAATGATCGCACCGTCGTCACCGAACTACTACAGACAAGGATCTGACATGTTGAGTCTTATGGAATCTGGAGGAGTTGCCTTCGTATTGGCACTCTTGGTGACACCTCTTTTCATCCGCTTTCTTCATGCCCGTCAGCTCGGCCAGCGCATCCGCGAAGATGGCCCCGCTTCACATCTCGCCAAAGAGGGCACGCCGACGATGGGTGGGATTGTTATTATTGGTGCCGCCGTCGTGGGTTATCTGATGGGGCACGTGGGAACTTCCATTCCCTTTAGCCGCGGAGGAATCCTGGTCATGTGCGCAACGATTGTGACGGCCTTTCTCGGCCTCGCCGACGACATCATCAGTATTCGTCGATCACGCAATCTTGGACTCAATAAGCGCGCCAAATTCGCGGGCCAACTACTGATAGCCGTCAGTTTCGCCGTGGCGGCGGTGTATTGGGTGCAGACGAAAACAGTTCTTTCGTTTACGCGTTTCTCCCTACCGGGTTGGTCCTTAGGCGTGGCGGGCTGGATTCTGCTTGCGGTGTTGATTGTGGTGGGAACTTCGAATGCGGTCAACCTGACCGACGGACTCGACGGACTCGCGGCCGGTTCCGCTACGTTCTGCTTCGGGGTGCTGTCGGTCATCGGTTACTGGGAATTTCGTCACTTCAATTACTACCAACTGCCGACGGCTTTGGATCTGGGATTGGTGGCGGTCGCCATGGTGGGGGGCTGCCTCGGATTTCTTTGGTGGAACGCCGCTCCGGCGCGCATCTATATGGGTGATACGGGATCACTCGCCGTGGGAACGGCGCTCGGAGGAATTTGCTTACTGATGAACCTCGATTTACTCCTCGTGATTATCGGCGGACTATTCGTCGTGGAAACCGCCTCGGTAATTCTCCAAGTCATTAGCTTTCGATCATTCGGTCGTCGCATCTTTCGCATGGCCCCCATTCATCATCACTTTGAAATAAAGGGCTGGCCCGAGACGACGGTGATCGTCAGATTCTGGATTCTCTCGGGGCTCCTCGCCGCTCTGGGCTTAGGAATTTTCTACGGCGACTTCGTCAAGATCGCGAAGGTGGTGTGATGTCGGAAATGACGCAATCCCTCAAGACTCGCTTCCGCAGTAACACCTTGACGAGCCAAATTACCTTCCTGACGGGAATTTTGCTGGTCGGAGGATTCGTGATGGTGGCCAGCGCCGCGGCGCCGCAATACAGTGCGCAGGGAAACAGCCTTTTGGGTTTTCTCCTTCGCGACCTCGCATACTCAATCTTGGGAGCGCTGGCGTTCGTCGTGGCGTCGGGATACAACACCAAGAAAATTGCTCGGTATTGTTCCCTGTTCTTGTGGGTCACTCTCGGGTTCACGATTCTGGCGGGGATTCCCCACATCGGTAGTAAAGTCGACGGCGCACGACGATGGCTGCGAGTCGGGCCAATCTCCATCCAGCCATCAGAGTTCTTCGTGGTCGCGGTGATTATCTTCGTCGCCGTCACGGTGGCCGTGCACGAGCGCAGCGAAACTGAGTGGCTCTCGATTCTGCATCGAATGAAACTTGTCGCCGTGGGCCTCTTGGCTATTGGATTCGAACAAAAAGATCTCGGAACTGCTTTGGTACTTTTCATCGTTGTTCTGATCATGCTTCTGCTGGCAGGTATGCCCAGCAAATACGCCGGGATGGCTATCCTCGCCACGGCGCTTGGAACCTTGGTGGCGTCCTTGTTCGTCAGTAGTTTCCGCTACCGGCTTGACCGATTATTCGGATTCCTCCATCCGAGCACCGACCTCCAAGCAAATAATTATCAGATCAACCAATCAAAGATTGGTCTTGGTGTAGGAGGTTTTAAGGGATTGGGTTACGGAAATGGCCGAGAGAAGTGGAGTTTTCTGCCGAATCCTCACACAGACTTCATGTTCGCCACGGTGGGCGAAGAATTGGGCATCATCGGAACTCTGGTCCTTCTCGGCTTGGTTGTGTGGCTCATTTCTGTGGGGATGCGAGTCGGCCAACTTTCGACGGACCGGACGTGGAAATTGCTCGCAACGGGCTTGGCGACGTGGCTCGCCGTACAAGCCTTTATGAACATCATGTCGGTGGTGGGTATGTTCCCCGTCGCCGGAGTTCCCTTACCCTTCATCTCATATGGTGGCACCTCTCTCATTGTCAATATGGCGGTAGTCGGGCTCATTCACCATGCGGCTCGTGAAATTAAAGAGGCCACCTTGACGAAGGAACGTGATGGCGCTCGAAGCTCACGTCGCACTTCGGGGCGAGCGCGACGATAGACGTGCGCGAAATAGTTCTCACGGGTGGTGGTACGGGCGGACATATTTTCCCCATGCGCGCGGTTGCCGAAGAACTTCTCGCCCGTGGGGAGCCAGCCGAATCAGTGGTCGTGGTGGGTTCACGTCGCGGGCAGGAGAAAGATCTCCTGGGCGACCTTCCCGTCCAACTCATACTTTTGCCCGGTCGCGGCATTCGTCGCTCACTTCGCCCCACGGCCCTGGTGGACAACGTGGTGGCCACAATGGGTTTAATTCTTGCCCTGTTTCGCGCCATCTGGCGTACGGCGATTCGTCGCCCACGAGTGGTAGTGAGCTTTGGGGGCTACGCCTCACTGGTCACCACCGTGGCGGCAGTGCTCACGGGTCGCCGAGTGGTGACCGTGGAGCTAGATGCGGTGCCGAGTGCCGCGCAACGAGTGGTGTTGCGTCGGGTGCGAGTTCGCTGCGTCGCTTTTGGCAACGAGGACCCCCGTAGCGTGGTCACCGGAGTTCCTCTTCGAGATTCTGTCGTGGCCGTGAACCGAACAGTTCGTGTGTCGTGGGGTGCACCCGATCGGCACGAGCCCTTCACCATCGTGGTGATGACGGGCTCGTTGGGCGCACGGTCAGTGAACGAGACAATCGGCGCTCTGGCGCAAGAGTTCCGACAGCAGCCCTTACGTATCATTCACGTCACGGGTCGCCGCGACTACGCCGCCTGCGTCTCGCGGTGGCAACCCCTCGCATCGGACCTTCTTCGTTATGAGTTGTTAGCGTTCGCAGATATGAGCGAACTCTGGTCGCAGGCGGATATGGCGATTTGTCGCGCCGGTGCGACCACCGTTGCCGAACTCTGTGCTTTGTCGATCCCGAGCATCTTGGTCCCCTTGCCAGGGGCTCCTGGCGATCACCAGACCAAGAATGCCCTGCGTCTCGTGGAAGTGGGAGCGGCACTGGCCATCGCCGATGGTGAACTCTCGTCGAACTCGCTCGCCCAGGCTATTGAGGTCGTCATGCAACCGGCTACCTTGGGGGCGATGACGCGTGCTGCTGGCAGTCTCGGGCAACCTGCGGCAACGAAGAAAATCGTCGATGAAATTTTGCGAGTTATCCAATGACGCACATCTTCGCCACCGATCACGTTCACGTCATCGGGTGCGGTGGCGCGGGCATGAGTGGCTTAGTACGCCTGCTGCACGAAAGTGGTGTGCACGTATCGGGGTGCAATCAGGTCATGACCGATGAAGTTCGCTCTCTGCGTGACAGTGGCGTAGAGATATTCGAAGGTCATGACCCGAGCCACGTCACGGCGTGTTCGCTCGTGACGGCATCGCCGTCGGTTGCCCCAGAGCTTCCCGAATTGGTCGGGGCAGAGCTCACATGGTCGCGGGCCGACGTGTTTGCCGCCGTGAGCGCAGAACGGGTGACCACCGCAATTGCGGGTACGCACGGCAAGACGACCGCGACCTCAATGGCGGTCTGCGTCTGGGAGCGCGCGCGCCGCGAGGCTTCGTGGCTATTGGGCGCACCGGTTCGTGGCGTCGGCCAGAACGGTCATGGCGCGAGCGGCCCGGAACTTATTTTGGAATGTGACGAATCCTTCGGAACCTTTGCGCGCACCACACCCGCACGGGTGGGTATTTTGAATGTCGAAGCCGATCACTTGGACTTTTACGGCAACTATGAAGCCGTCGAAGACGCGTTTGTGTCGCTGGCGGATCGATCAGGCGAATGTGTGGTGTGGGTCGACGACGCTGGTGCTGGCCGTGTCGCTGCTCGGACATCTTCTCCGGTAATCACCGTGGGGCGTGAGAGTGGCGAATGGCGGGTGACGAGAGAAGAAGTTGATATCGACGGAGCATCGTTTATCTTGAGTGGTCCTGATTGCGAACTGCTGATCAGTTTGACGGTGACGGGGTCGCACAACGTGAGCAACGCCGCGGTGGTCGCGGTGGTAGCCCTTCGTAACGGTATTTCTACGGGTGACGTGATTCGCGGTTTGAGTGACTTTCGCGGGGCGCCACGTCGCTTCGAATGGCTCGGCGAACGCGACGGAACGGCGGTCATCGATGACTACGCCCACCTACCCAGTGAGGTACGTGCCAGCATCGCGGCGGTACGTGAGTTGGGGGCGGCGAGCGTGGCGGTACTGTTCCAGCCGCATCGCGTCACGCGCAGCCTGGCTCTGGCTGATGAATTTGCGGATGCCTTCGACGGCGCTACGACGGTCGTCATTGGCGACATCTACGACGCGGGAGAGCCGAATCCCGACGGAGTAACCGGTGAACTGATAGCTGACGCGGTGCGCGCTCGCGTCGATAGTCCGGCGACCCACTACGCCGCCACGCGATCGGACATGTTGGAGTGGGCGCTTCGCCTCTGCGATGACCATGACGCCTTGCTCGTCATGGGGGCCGGCGACGTGGGCGAGATTGCCCGTCAAGTAACGGAGACGCCATGAGCATCGCTCGTTTGCGCGCGGTGGCGGGGGAGAACTGGGTGGACAATGCGCCGGTGGCCCAATGGACGACGTACCGCGTTGGTGGTACGGCTCGATACGCACTCATGATTCCCGGTCCGGAGGAACTTCGGGAGTGGGCGAAGTACCTTCATGATCTCGAATGTTCGTGGTGGATTTTTGGCCAGGGCTCGAACACTCTGGTGGCGGATGCTGGTTTTGACGGGGTGGCGATTCGAATGGGCGAGGGATTTTCACACTTCGAAGTCGTCGAGAAGGGTGATATGGTCCAAGTTACCGTCGGCCCGTCGATGGCCCTGCCCGTGTTGGCGCGTCGTCTCGCAGATGTGGGAATCACTGGTTTCGAATGGGCCGTGGGAGTACCAGGTTCGATGGGCGGGGCCACGGTGATGAACGCGGGTGGTCACGGCAGCGACATGGCCGCCAGCGTGGTCAGTGCCGAAGTGCTGTCGCTGCGTGATGGGACCCTGCGTCACGTGACGCGCGAGGAGCTGGACTACGGCTATCGACGAAGTGCTCTGGGGCATGATGATTTAGTCTGTGCTACCACCTTGGCCCTCTCCAAGGGTTCCCGAGATGACGCCAAGCGAACGCTGAAGGAAATTGTGTCGTGGCGTCGTGAGCATCAGCCCGGTGGCTCGAACGCGGGAAGCGTTTTTCGCAATCCTGATGGACATAGTGCGGGCGCCCTGATTGAACAATGTGGCTTGAAGGGGCGTCGCCACGGAAGCGCCGTCGTGAGCGAAAAGCACGCAAACTTCATCCAAGTCGATGACCACGGATCAGCCGACGACGTGTACGCACTCATGCGCGAGGTAGCGGTGGCGGTGCGCGAACAGACCGGAATTACCCTCGTATCGGAAATACGACTCCTGGGCTTCGAAGGAGAACGATGATGGCACGACGTCCCAAGGACACCGCGACTCATGGCGTGACGCGTACGCGTCGCTTTCGTCGCTTCTTGTTGGTGGTGGGAGTCCTCGCGACGGTCCTGGTACTCGCCGTGGGCTACGCCGGTAGTTGGGTCCTGCACCGAAGTTTTTTCGCCGCTCACAGTGTGAGTATTGAAGGAAACGTTCACGAAACCACGGCGCAGATTTCTTCTCTCAGCGGCATCACGAGCCACACGGCTCTGATTGACATCAACCCCTCGCTTATTTCCTCACGGCTCGATCGGCTCACCTGGGTGTCGGGCGCAACGGTGTCCAAGCACTGGCCCCATTCGGTAACAATTACCGTGCACGAGCGCAAGGTCTGCGCGGTGACACGAGAAAACCCCAGCACCAATGAACTCGTGAGCTGTGACGGTTATCCCCTCGGCTCGGTTCCCACTTCGAACCTGGTGCAGGTCGCGGCCGACGGTTGGAACGGCCCCGCCCACTGGCCCTTCGCCCACTGGGCCGCACCGGCCGTGGTGGTGGCTCGATCACTTCCGGTGGCCTTTGCCAATCAAGTGGTCTGCGTGTCAGTGAATCGTTTCGGCATCATCACGTTGCACATGACTACCCCCGTGACCTTCGTTCTCGGATCGGACCATGGGCTCGGAGACAAATACGTCGCCGTAGCGGCGGTGCTGGCGCACGCGAGTCTGACCCCCGGTGAGGTCGTGGACGTCTCGGTACCGAGTGACGTGACGGTTCACTTGAAATAAAGGAGCATGTTCCCATCTTTTAGGGTGACCGGCTAACCTACAAATAGCAGGAAAACGAGATTTTTATTGGAATTCCCCCACCGAGAGTCCTCCGTGGGGGAGAATACGACTAAGGAATTAAGGGGAAACCATGAGTTTGAGTCAAGGCAACTACACGGCGGTTATCAAAGTCTTCGGTTGCGGGGGTGGTGGTGTCAACGCTATCAACCGCATGATTACCGCGGGACTGCGCAACGTGGAATTTATTGCATCCAACACTGATGCCCAGGCACTTCTACTGAGTGATGCCGACTTGAAGATCGACATTGGTCGCAGCCTTACCCGTGGACTCGGAGCCGGTTCTGACCCCGAAATTGGTCGCCAAGCCGCCGAGGATCACCGTGACGAAATCGAAGAAGCGCTCAAAGGTGCCGACATGGTCTTCATCACCGCTGGTGAAGGTGGCGGCACCGGTACGGGAGCCGCTCCCGTGGTAGCCGAAATTGCTCGTGCACTTGGCGCCTTGACCATCGGTGTTGTCACTCGTCCCTTCGCCTTCGAAGGTAAGCGTCGCGCGACGCAGGCAGAAAAAGGTATTCAACAGCTGCGCGAAAAGGTTGACACACTCATCGTGATTCCGAACGACCGCTTGCTCAGCGTGTCCACCGCCCAGACGTCCATCATCGATGCTTTCAAGAAGGCTGACGAAGTTCTCCTGCAGGGTGTTCGCGGCATTACTGACCTCATCACAGTTCCTGGAATGATCAACACCGACTTCGCCGACGTGAAAATGGTCATGAGCAACGCCGGAACCGCCATCATGGGAATCGGCCAATCGACGGGAGAGGGTCGTGCCGTCAACGCGGCGCGTGCTGCTATCACTTCGCCGCTGCTGGAAGCTCCCATCGACGGTGCGCGTGGCATTTTGATCAACATCGTTGGTGGTTCTGACCTGACTCTGTTCGAGGTGAACGAAGCCGCCGAAATCATCCACTCCGTGGCGCACCCGGATGCCAACATCATCTTCGGTACCGTCACGGACGACTCCATCGGTGATGCCGTGCGTGTGACCGTGATTGCTGCGGGCTTCGAACGACGTGACGCCGCCTCGCGGGGAACGGACGCTCCGGTGCGTGCCGCAGCAACGGACATCTTCGCGACGCCGTCGACGGATGACTTCACGTTCGACGTGGGCGGCGACGATGACCTGCCCAGCTTCCTTCGCTGAGCCACGCACAGCGGAAATAGCGTCTCGCCTCGGCGAGATTGATGCACGGATTCGTTCTGTCGGTCGTACGCGAGACGAGATTCGTCTCGTGGCGGTCACGAAGACCTTTCCCGGAAGTGTGCTGGACCCGCTCCGCGCGCTAGGGCTTTTCGACGTGGGGGAGAACTACACCCAAGAACTCCTCGACAAGGTGTCCAAGGATGAGGGCGCGCCCGCCCTGCGTTGGCATTTCCTGGGGCAACTTCAGTCAAACAAAATTGCCAAACTGTGTCGCTCCGCCTCAGTCCTCGAGACGGTGTCGCGAATTTCTGAACTAGAATTTATCGCGCGCCAAGAGCGCCAGCCCGAGATCTACGTGCAGATTGATTTCACTGGCCAGGAGAATCGTGGGGGAGCCTCCCTGGGGGGGCTCGAGGCCCTACTGCGTCGCGCCGAGCTTCTTGAAGTCACGGTGAGTGGTTTGATGACGGTGGCTGCTCCCGACCCGCTACGTGCGAGGGAGGCCTTTTCGGAACTACGGCGTGCGGCGAGTACCTGGAATCTTCCCGAGTTGTCGATGGGGATGAGCGACGACCTCGAAATCGCCCTCGAAGAGGGCTCGACGGCCATCCGCGTCGGCCGCGCTCTCCTCGGGAGCCGCCCTCAGGCCTAAAGGCCCGCTTGGGACGCCGTGACGTCCATGACCTAAGATGGGTGAACTGGTAACACGAGGAGATGGTGTGGCCCTTCAGGACCGAATGAAGAAATTTATGGCGTACGTCGGATTGACGGAAGAGGACTATCGCGACAGCCTCCCCATGTCTGATCGCAACTACCAGCTCGACAGCTACTCGCAGCAATTTGCGGAGCCCGTCGCCCCGTCGGTACCCGCCTACGGCAACTACGGTTCACCCAATCTGCGCCCCAGCACCGCGGCTAACCCTTACGACACCCCCGCGACGTCGGCTTCGGGTCGTCCCTTGGTCCGCAATATCTCCCAGACCGCCTCGGTTCGCCCACTTATCAACATCGTGACCAGCGACGAGCTAGAAATCTTCTTGCCGCAAAATTACAATGAAACACGTCGTATTTACGACATTTTGAAGACCCGCCGCAGCGTGGTCCTGAATCTCGAGCACCTGGACGAAGACCTTTTCCGACGGGTTTTGGACTTTACGAGTGGTGTCGTCTACGCCACCCAAGGCGCCATTAAGCGTGTGGCCCCCGGTCGAGGAGTTTTCGTTGTGTCGCCGGCAAATGTTCGCGTGTCGCCGGATGCCATTGAGCGTGCGCGCGCCAAGAATTTTCTACCCTAGTGAACCTGCTCGTCACCCTGATCAAGCTGTACTCCTACGTGGTGCTCCTGCGCGTCATTTTGTCCTGGTTCCCTGGGAGTGCCAATAATCAGTGGGCGCAAATACACCGCTTCGTCTACGCCGCCACCGAGCCAGTTCTGGCTCCGATCCGCAAGTTGGTGCCACCCTTTCGGGTAGGTGCGGTCTATTTGGATATTTCGGTCATGATCTTTTTTGTCCTTCTGACCATCCTCCAGCGAATTCTCTAGTAAATACCGCGATTTAGCAGTCCTCAACGGTATCGTTGGCGCCATGGATGATTCTTCGATTCTCGAACCGGCTCTGGACTTGCTCACCTCGGTGAGTTTTAAGATTGTTCTCCGTGGTTACGACCCCGACGGTGTCGATGACTTTTTGGACCGTACGTCGGCCGAAGTTGAGCAACTCCGAGAGCAACTCCGTCAACAAAGCCAGCAACTCAAGCAAGCAGCTGAGCGCATCCATCAGCTCGAAGCAGCTCGCGGCGAGGTCCCCACTGTCGCCCCGACACCGCCTCCCGCCCCCGCGGCCGTGGTCTCGACACCGCCCCCCGCCCCCGTGGCCACTGCGGGAAGTTCCGTGGTTCCCGAGCACGTCACGCGCATGATCGCCATGGCGCAAGAATTCGTCGCGAAGGCCGAAGCCGACGCCCAACAGCGAGCGTCGGAACTGACGAGCGGAGCGCATGAGCGAGCGAATCAAATCGTCTCGGACGCCCAGGAGCGTGCCAAGGACGAAATCGAACGTCTCAATGGTCTCAAGCAGCGCCTCAGCGAAGATGTCAACCGCCTGGCACAACAGGTCGAATCCGAGCGAACCCGTTTGCGCACGCAACTGCACAGTTTCCTGCAGTGGATAGAGGAAAACGTCCAGACCACACCACCCGTGGCCGTCCCTCGACCCGCACCGGTGGCTCCCTCGGCTCCGGCTGCCGTCACCCCGGCCCCCACGCCGGCCGAACGCCCCACCACAATTGGGCAAGCGTTGAACTTTGACCAGCGACCCTCCGACGGTCGCTAAACCGCTACACGTATCCGCTACTCTGAACGCTCGCGTTCGGACGCGTTAAGGAGATTGAATGCCCACGTCACAAAAGAAAAGTTCAAAAGTAGTTGCTTCGAAAAAGGCACCCGCCAAGAAGTCCACTACGAAGAAAGCACCGGCGAAGAAGATCATCGTGAAGAAGACAACGAAGAAGTCCCCGCCGAAAAAGGCCCCCGCCAAGAAGCTTCCCGCGAAGAAGACTGTCGCTAAGAAAACTTCTGTCAAGAAGGCGCCAGCTAAAAAGGCCACTGCGAAGAAGGTCCCCACGAAAGCATTAACGCCGCAACAGAAAAAAGCCCTTGCGGCCAAGGCCACCCTGCAAGCGAAAGCGCAACGCGAACGAGACGCTAAACAAAAAGAGGCCGCTCGTGTCAAGGCGGTCAAAGATCGCGAAGCAGCAGCGAAGAAGGTGCAAGCGCAACGCGAACGAGACGCTAAACAAAAAGAGGCCGCTCGTGTCAAGGCTCAAAAAGAACGTGAAGCTGCGGCCAAAAAGGCCAAACTGCAACGCGACAAGGACGCCAAACTAAAAGAAGCAATGCGCCTCAAGGCCGCCAAAGCCAAGGCCGCGGAAGCGGCGGCTAAGAAGTTGGCGAAGGAAAAAGCCATCGCCGAAAAAATTGCGGCCAAGGCTGCCGAGGCGAAGCGTCGAGCCGAGGAGAAGGCTGCCGCAGAGGAAAAGCGCCAGCGCGACATCGAAAACCGACGTCGCGCCCAAGAGGCAGAGCGCGAGCGTCGCCAGCGCGAATTAGAGCGTCGTCAAGAAGAAGAGCGTCAACGCCTCGAACGCAAGGCTGCCGAAGAGCGTGCCCTGCAGGAAGAACTGGAGCGCAAGCGGCAGAATCGACCCTACGCCGACCAGAAGGAGTTCCTGGCTGAGTTGCGCGAATTGCTGGTAGAGGAACGGGCCAGGGCCAGCTCCGAAGTCGCGTCCCTGGAAAGCGCCGCGGAAGAAATGCTGGTGGACCGTGAGCGTTTGGAATACGACGACGAAGACGGTTCGGGTGTGGCCTCCGACATTCAACGTGACCAAATGAAAGAGCAGGCCGCCATGCAGAGTCTGAAGGTGGCCGAAATCGACGTGGCCTTGTCGCGGGTCGATGATGGCTCCTATGGGCGCTGTGACGAGTGCTACGAGACAATCCCGCCGGAGCGTTTGCGCTACCAAAAGCCCGTCTTTACGTGCGTCGACTGCCGCTCGTCGTTCTAAAACCCAGCCTGGTTGCCGGCCTCGTGGCCGCAACCGTGGTGGGTGGTGACGAGTGGTCGAAAGCCTGGGCTCGCCGGTCGCTCGGGGAGCCACATCAGGTCCTCGGCCCCTGGTGGTGGCGTTTGAGCTACAACAGTGGGGCTTCGTTCTCTCTGGGATCGCACGCGCCCGTGGCCACGCGAGTCGGGGTGGCGCTTGCCCTCGTAGGGGTAGTCGTGGGCCTCGCCAAAACGGCCCCCGGCATTCCTGCGTTCGGTATTGGCTTGGTGACCGGTGGAGGGCTAGGGAATGTTATTGATCGACTTACCTCGAGTACGCACGTGGTAACGGATTTTGTTTCGCTGGGATCGTTTCCCACATTTAATGTGGCGGACGCAGGTGTCACCCTAGGGTGCGTGATGATGTTGGTGTGTGTCGTTGTTCGACGGCCACTGTGGAGGACTCGATGAGCAATGTACCGGTAGACCCCTTTGACGGAGAAACACTCGACGTCACGGTGCCGGAATCACTCGACGGAATGCGCGTGGACCGTGTGATTTCCATGCTGACGGGTCTTTCGCGATCCGAGGCCACCGCTCTCGTGCATGAGGGTCGGGTAGTGATTAACGACGCAGTGATTACCAAGGCCTCCCTCCCTATTATGGGCGGAGTTCACCTCGTGGCCGAGCTGCCTCCCGTCGATACCGGCTACGTCGAGCCGGACGAGAAGATCACTGTCGACGTGGTTCTCGAAGATGAATCCTTCGTGGTAGTAAACAAGGGTCCCGGACAAGTGGTGCACCCCGGAGCGGGGCAGCGCGATAACACCTTGATCGCGGGTCTGCTCGCTCGTTATCCAGAAATGCAGGATCTTTCGAATCGTGAGATCTGCGAGCCGGGACGTCCGGGCATTGTGCACCGTTTGGACAAGGGCACCTCGGGTTTGTTAGTGGTAGCTCGCACCGCCGAAGCCTTCTATTCTCTTAGCGCCCAGCTGGCCGATCGTTCCATGCGACGAACCTATCTGGGTCTCGTGGAAGGGCACGTCACCGAGGAGCGTGGCGTGGTAGATGCCCCTATTGGACGCTCGAGTCGTACTCCCACCATGATGGTGGTTCGCGCCGACGGCCGACCCGCTCGCACCGGATACGGCGTGTTACAACGAATCGAGAAGCCGCACGCGGCAACTCTCCTCGAGCTCAAACTCGAAACCGGTCGAACGCACCAGATTCGTGTGCACTTGGCAACGATCGGGCACCCCGTGGTCAACGACACACGCTACGGGCATCGACGCGATCGCCGATTAGAAGAGGAACGATTTTTCCTGCACTCCACGGCCCTGAGTTTTCTACACCCCTCATCGAATCAGCGCGTTGAGACTCATCAGCCCTTGCCGGCTGATTTGGCGGCCTTAGTGCCGGAGTACCGCGACTAAACGGATTCGTGAGCGGCCACGACACTGCTGTCGTGTCGCAAGGAGGCCAGTGCCTCTTCCTCAGCCCGACGAACTCGACGTACGCCGATGTCGAGCTTGGTAGCCGTTGCCTGGAGGCTCAAGGGCGTTTGACCGTCGAGGCCGAAGCGCAAAGAAAGCACCTGGCGCTGTAGATCGTCGAGTTTGTCGAGGGCGCCGCGAATTTGCTCGTCCATCATCTGACGGTTGATGTCGCCGACCCAATCGTTGCCGTCTTCAGCCACCAAGTCACCCAGGGTGGTGTTGGAGTCCGAGGATGCTTGCTGGTCGAGTGACGCCGTCACCGTTGCCAAGCCCTCAAGGTGCTGACGCATTTCCTTATCGAAGCCGGTGGCTTCGGTGAGCTCGTCGTCCGTGGGCTTGCGACCTAGAAGAGCCGTCAATTCCGAAGTGGTGGCTTCCAGACGCTGAACTTGTTCGCCCACTTCGAGTGGGATGCGAATAATGCGTCCGTGTTGCTGCACGGCGCGCTGCAAGGCCTGACGGATCCACCAGGTGGCGTAGGTCGAGAACTTGAATCCACGCTCCCAGTCAAACTTCTCGACGGCACGCAGTAAACCAAAAGTTCCTTCTTGCACGAGGTCGATCATGTCGACGCCGCGGTCTTGGTAACGACGAGCCCAGTGCAATACGAGACGAAGGTTGGCCGCAACCATTTGCTTCTTCGCTTCTTCGTCGCCGAGGGTGACGCGTTTGGCCAATTCCACCTGTTCGTCGTAGTTCGGCATGGGGTAGCGATCCAGGTCACGCAGGAGAAGACCCAACATGTCGTTGGTGTTCGCGGCGGCTCGACGGTTGTTGGCGGGGGTGGTGGCCATTCGTACTCCTCAGGGTCTCGCAGAGCCTTTGTTACTACGGCTCTGTGAGTAAGTTACCACGCGGTAACACAGAGGGTGGGTCAGTCGTGGAGCCGAAAAATAAGTATTTTATTACTATTCGTGGGCCAGGACAACCCGTGGTCCACCGCGTGATTGTCGAACCATATCGGCCAGAGTGAAGCTCGATAAATGCGAGCGCATGTGTTCACCGACGTCGGCCCACACCGACAACAAGACGCATTGCCCCTCGTGATCGCAGGCACCATCCTGGTGCGGGACCCCAAAGTCACCGGCGACAATCGGTCCGTCGACCGCCGCCACAATTTCGGCCAGAGTGAGGGATTCGGGGGGACGATTCAGGACGTAGCCACCACCCACACCGCGCTTGGAACTCACCAGCCCGGCCGCCTTGAGGGCCAAAAGGATCTGCTCGAGGTAGGGCTGCGGGAGACCCGTCCGGTCGGCGATATCACGAACGGTCGTAGGGGAGCACTCGTCTTCGTGCAGGGCGAGACTTAACAGGGCTCGGCTGGCGTAGTCACCGCGGGTAGAAACTCTCACGGGAGAAGTGTACCGAGCGGGCGTTTCACGCGCCGGTGGCCGGAGGGGTAGGTTTTTTGGCGTCGATTTCGTCCACGCTGGCTTGTAGCTGCGCTACGAAGGCATCCGCTTCCCCGGCGTGGCGGGCAACAGCGAGGTCGAGGTAGAACTTCACCGATTCGCCGACCTTGGGGCCGTAGTACACAATCACGTTTTTTTGACGATTGGAAACGCCCACCGTGAGTTTCCCCAAGTCGTCGTCGCGGTGCATGGCAACGACCTTGCTCAGGAGCATTTCGTGCGATTGTTTTTGCCCGGAGTACACGAAACGCTGGTCGGTGATGTAAAAAGTTCCCACGTCGACGGCGGTGGGGGTGGGGACGCCCGGCACGAAGTGGCCCCGCTGGGCCCCGACGCGGTAGCGCACGCTACGACCCGCAATGGAACCAATCGGAACCGAGACGCCGGCGGAGCCTCCGACGTAGTGGCCCGGCGTGGTGCGGTCTTGGACCAAACTGGCGCCGGTCACGTAGCCCACCACCGCTTCGCCCGACTTCAACATGAGGTCACCCGCGGTACTCCCAGGGTGAATGGCCGTGGCGTATTCCACGAGGTGCTGCGCTTGGTCGTGCTCGGCCTGCCACGTGGCCATGGCCTGCTGGTAGACGTGTTGCTGGGCCAGAGCGGCGCGTTGCTGCTGGGCGGCCGTGGCGGCGGCGGCCCGCGCCGCCTTTTTCCTCGCGAGTGTGGCCCGAAGTGCATCAAACATGTGGGTCTCCTTTGGGGACAAGTGTAGGGGGAGAGGTAAGAATCCCTCGGCTTTCTGGTCACGCCCCGCACGCTTTCTGGCACACTCGTGGTATGGAATCTGAATCCTCCAACATCTCCGTCGATCCTGCCGACGTTCTGAGTCCAGGGTCTTCTCCTCTGGTTCCGACGCCCGAACCCGATCCCTCGGGAGACGTGGTGACCGAGCCCGCCAAGGTGCTGCGCTTGGGATCCATGGTGAAGGGCCTGCTCGACGAAGCACGTGCGGCGAACCTTGACGAGCCGGGTCGGGCTCGACTCGCCGAAATTTACCGCACCACGGTGGAAGAACTCAGCGGTGCACTGTCCAAGGAGCTCGGCGACGAGTTGGTACGCATGTCGCCACCTTTCACTTCGTCGGTTCCCTCCGAGTCGGAGTTACGCATCGCGCACGCACAGCTCGTTGGTTGGCTCGAAGGGCTCTTTCATGGAATTCAGGCCTCCCTTTTCGCCCAGCAAGCCATGGCGCAAGCCTCACTCCAGCAGGGGAGCCCCGGTCCCAGTTCGGCCGGTGAGTCAGGCGACGGGGTCCGGGGGAACAGCTATCTCTGAGCACGCCCACCGTCCGAGCTCGTGTTACGGGTGGGGGCTACACTTCGAATTCCTCGGGTATTTCTACACCCGTTCCACGTCGTTCTTAGGGGTTTGCTCGCATGGCGAGTGACAGTTTCGTTCATCTCCACAATCACACCGAGTACTCCATGTTGGACGGGGCTGCGCGTATCGAAGAAATGGTCCTGGCCGCCCAACGTGACGGTCAAACTGCCATCGGTATTACCGACCACGGAAACATGTACGGGGTCATTGAGTTCTACAAGACGTGTCGCAAGTACGGAATGACGCCGGTCATAGGACTCGAGGCCTATATGGCGTCAGGCAGCCGTTTCGATAGACCCCCGCGCAAAGGGAAAATTGACGATACCGGCGGTGACGTCGAAGGTGGCGAGAAGCTCTATAACCATCTCACCCTCTTCGCGGAAACCACCGAGGGCTACAAGAACCTCATGAAGGCGTCGTCCATGGCTTTTCTTGAGGGCTACTACTACCAGCCGCGTTTGGACTGGGAACTACTCGAGCGGTACCACACTGGCTTGATTGCCACCTCGGGTTGCTTGGGTGGTGTGGTGTTGCAGGCCTTATTGAAAGATGACTATCAAAAGGCCAAGGAGCTCGCCGCGCGCTTTCAGACCATTTTCGGTCGCGACAACTTCTTTATCGAATTGCAAGATCACAGCCTTCCCGAACAACGACGAACTAACCCGTCACTGTTGCGCATCGCCCAAGAAATTGGGGCACCACTCTTGGCTACCAACGACTTGCACTACGTCAAGCACTCAGACGCCGAAATGCACGATGCCCTGTTGTGTATTGGTACCGGCTCGTTGAAGTCAGACCCGAATCGCTTTCACTTCGAAAGCGATCAGCATTACCTCAAGACGTCCCGGGAGATGCGCACGCTCTTTGACGAGCTGCCCGAAGCGTGTGACAACACTTTGCTGATCGGCGAGCGAGCGAACGTGAACATTGAGTTCGACAATGACGCACTGCCGGAGTTCCCGATCCCCGAGGCCTTCCAGCGTGGTGATCACAAGGAGAGCGCGAATCACTATCTGCGTGAGCTCACCTACGAAGGCGCGCGTCAGCGTTACGGGGGGACTCTGTCGGACACGGTACGTGATCGTTTGGACTACGAGTTGGCGGTCATTACCGACATGGGTTTTGCCGACTACTTCTTGGTGGTCTGGGACCTCATTCGTTACGCCCGTGACACCAAGATTCGCGTCGGTCCGGGTCGTGGATCCGCCGCCGGTTGTTGCGTGGCCTATTGCCTCCGCATCGTGGACCTTGATCCCATCGCCAACGGATTAATTTTTGAGCGCTTCTTAAACCCGGGCCGCAAGCAAATGCCTGACATCGATATGGACTTCGACGAACGTTTCCGCGGCGACATGATTCGTTACGCCGCCGAGCGTTACGGCAGCGACCACGTGGCGCAGATAGTGACCTTCTCGACGCTCAAGGCGCGAGCGGCCGTACGCGATGCCGCGCGCGTACTGGGCTTTGCGCCCATGCTGGGCGACAAAATTGCCAAAGCCATGCCCCCGCTGCTGATGGGTAAGGACGTGCCGCTGGCGGCCTGTCTCACCAAGAATGATGAATTCGGGTCACGCTTCTCGGAATCAGCAGGGGTGCGTGAGCTGTACGACACTGACCCGGACGCCAAGAAAACCATCGACGTCGCTCTGGGCTTCGACGGTAAGCGCCGGCAGGCGGGCATTCACGCTGCGGCCGTGGTGATTACCAAAGAGCCGGTCATGGAGTACGTACCGGTCTCGCGCAAGCCCAGCCCGAATGGTCCCGCCGAAGAGTCGCCCATCGTGACCCAATTCGAAATGCACGCCATTGAAGAACTCGGTCTTTTGAAGATGGACTTCTTGGGGCTACGCAACCTGGCGGTCATCGACCGAGCGGTGGCGCTCATTGCGGAACGCACCGGCGACGTGGTGGACGTCGATAATTTGCCGCTCGATGACCCACTGGTCTTTGACATGCTCGGCAAGGGAAACTCCATTGGCGTCTTCCAGCTCGAAGGCGGTCCGATGCGCGCGTTGATGCGCAAGTTGCGGCCGACCAGTTTCGACGACGTGGGAGCGCTCGTGGCCCTGTATCGCCCGGGACCCATGGGGGAAAACGTTCATAACCACTTCGCCGACCGGAAGAACGGGCGTCAGGCGGTGAGCTTTGACCACCCCGACCTCGAAAACGTTTTGGGCAACACCTACGGTTTGATGATTTACCAAGAAGACATCATGAACGTTGCCCAGCGCATTGCCGGCTACTCGATGACCGAAGCCGACAACTTGCGCAAAGCCTGCGGCAAGAAGATTCGTGAAATGATTGTGGCCGAGCGCTCAAAATTTATTGATGGTGCCGAAGCCACCGGCTACGGCCGTGAACTCGGCGAGATCCTTTTCGACAAGATTGAACCTTTCGCCGACTACGCCTTCAACAAGTCCCACGCCTACGGCTACGGGCTGGTGGCCTACCAAAACGCCTGGCTCAAGGCCCACTATCCGGTCGAGTATCTCTCAGCTCTGCTGACGTCTTTTCGTGACGACAAGGATAAGACGGCGCTGTATCTTGCTGAATCGCGAGCCAATGGCATTACCGTGCGCGTTCCGGACGTGAACGAATCGGTGGGCGACTTTGCCCCGTCGAAAGTGCACGCGAACACCATCAACTTTGGTATGGCCGCTATTAGAAACGTGGGCGCGGCTCTGGTCGAGAAGATCGTGGCGGAGCGTGAGGCGCGTGGGTCCTTTGAGTCGGTCTACGACTTTGTGCGTCGCGTCGACACCCAAGTATTGAACAAGCGCTCGATGGAGTCTCTGATTAAGGCCGGTGCCTTTGACAGTCTGGACGTGTCGCGACAGGGCTTCCTTTTGGCGATGAACGAGATCATCGAACGCACGTTGGAGCGACGCGCCGATTTGTCGCGCGGGATTTCCACGCTGTTTGCCTCCCTGGGTGACGACGGGGGCAACGACTGGGAGGGAACGGACATTCCCATTCCGGTTAACGAGTACTCCAAGGGCGAGAAACTCAACTTTGAACGAGAGATGCTCGGTTTGTACATTTCCGATCACCCCGTCCGCCCGGTGGAGGCCGCCCTGCGCCGCCTCACCGACGGCACTATTTCGGCGGCGCGCGACATAGCCGCCGAACGACCGGAAACCGGCATCATGTTCACCATCGGGGGAGTCCTCTCGGAAGTGCAATTCAAGAGTTCCAAAGCCGGCAACACTTTCGCCCGCGTCGTGGTGGAAGACCTCGACGGTTCCATGGAAGTGATTTGTTACGGCAAAGTGGTGGAAGCGGGCGGGCCATTCCTGCGTAAAGACGCCATCGTGACCATCAAGGGTCGCATGGAACTCAAAGATGACGAACTGAGTTTCCGCGCCACGGAAATCAAGGCTCCGACGTTGCTGGCGCCCGAGGACACCGACATCACCGTGTGTCTCGAGTCGAACTATTTAAATCCCACGGGCGTGAAGCACTTAAAGGATATTCTGAGTTCTTATCCTGGCCCGACCGCCGTGATTGTCAAGAGCCGAGCCGATGGAAAGCGCTTTCGTCTGGGCTCCGAGTTCAACGTGAACACCTCCACCGTGGTGGGACCGTTGCGCGTGGCCTTCGGTGAAAACGTTATTGAAACAGCCGAAAATGAAGGGGTGGCGCTTTCGTCGTAGAATGGTGACTTATGGCATTGACGGTCACCACCAAAGACACCACCGCGTTGAAGGAAGCAGAGCTGTTGGAAATGGCCGCGCTGTGTGAAGGGCGATCTCCTCGTTTTGATTTTGCCTTCCTTACCGAGCAAAAGGAAAAGTGGGTTTTGGTGACGCACGCCCGCGAAGGTAACAAGCTTCGTGGATACGCCTATTGCACCCTCGAACGCATTGGGGGCACTCCCGCGCTCTTGATTGGCTTGGCCTTGGTAGACCGCAACGCCAAAAGTGACCAGACTCTCAAGACCCTCTTGCACGATCAACTGCGCCGCGCCCTCTTAGCCTTTCCGGATGAAGACGTGCTCATCGGCACCCGCCTGACCACCCCTGACGGCTTTCGCGTCTTTAACGGACTCGAGGACATCGTGCCTCGTGAGGGCTACCGCCCCACCGGTGAGGACCGTGCCTGGGGTCGTCGCTTGGCCAAGCGTTTTGGTTCAGAAAAATCCATCGATGACAAGACCTTCATCATGACCAACGCCGCGGACAGCGTGGGTGGCTTGGATTACGTGGTGGCCAAGGCCGCTATCCCCGAAGGCGCCTCCAGCGTCTTTAAGGGCGTCAAGACCGACAAGGGCGATCGACTGATTGCCTTTGGGTGGGCCATGGCCGAAGCCCTGGCCTCGGGCAAACTCGCTAAGTAACTACGAACGCGCGAGCAAACTCGTGCAGATTTTGTAGCAGTGTCCGTCTTGAGGCTCCGACAAGGTGGCCAAGACGTAGGTGGGTCGAAAACCCAGCGCCGTGGTCAACTCTTTTCCGGTGAGCGAATCACGACGCGCTGCATCGAGGGCGCGGGCCACGAAACGATCCTCGCAGAGCAACCACACGTCGTCGAGTTCCCAGCCGAAGCGCACCCAGGTGGAGTTGTCTTCTCGTCGGCGCAGAACTTGTGGTCCGGTGGCGGTGGCAATGAGAGCCACGCTCGGACGATCCCCGCGAAACTCCCAGTAGGGCGCACTGGGTCCGCGAAATCCAAAGAGTGGTCCGTCACTCGGGCTCGCCACGTTCTCCAGCAGCGCCCGCACGTGCTTGCCGCGGTAGGTGCCGACCTGGCGCGGGATGTCCGCCAAGCTCACCGCTTCGGGTTGGGCCAGGTCGTCGTCATCGAGGCTCTGGGCCAGAGTTCCCTCAATGACCCCGAAGGGTTCGAAGAAGGGCTCGGCGTCGTCCGGCCATGGGATGCGCCAGCGCAATACCGCACCACTCTCTAAATCAATCACCACCGTGTCGACCGGGGTGGAGCCCAAGACCAAGCCGTGCACCGTGGCCCCCGGCTGGAGGTAGACGCGGTCGCGTTGGGGCAGGGTGGCCAAAATCTGGCGCACGTCGTTACTCAGATGGTCACGGCGGAAAAGCGCCATTAGGTCCTCGCCAGGACGAGACGGAGCTCGGATTCGCTGGCCACGGGCTGCTGGCACACGCCGTGCGTGCACACGTAGGCCAGCCCCCGTTCACGGAACTCGTGATGACTGGCGGGTTCACTACCCGTAATGAGGACACTAAAGGGCACGAAGAGTAAGGCTACGAGGTCCGCGAGTTCCCCGCGAGGACCGGGAATCACTATCTCGCGTCCGCGCGAAAGAAAACCCCAGGCCCGTAGGAGGTCAGGAACGGCGGAGGGGTGTTGATTCACCACGGAGCTCGCGAGCTGCACCAAGCGCTCCGCGACCACCCGGTAGTCATCGGAACTCATGATCATGGCGGCCCGCGCAAATGCGGTCGCGGCCACGGCGTGCGAGGAGGGGGTGGCGTTATCGAAGATTTCCTTGAGGCGTTGGGGGAGATCCGACACCTCGTCGTGGGTGCTCCAGAAACCCAGACCCACGTCACGACTGCTCGGTGTCGGTCGAGGGCCGTCCCAGTAGTGCGCCATGAGTTCGTCGGCGAGAGGGCGCACGGCGTTGAGCCACTGGGCGTCACCGCTGGCCTCGAACATCGACAACTGGGCTTCCATCAACCACGCCAGATCGCCGGCGGTTGCGCGCGCGTTTTTCGACTGAGTGCGCCACCAGCCGCGCTCGTCGCGGTGGCTGCTACTGAGGGAGCGAAGGAGTTCGCTGGCTACTTCGAGGAGCTGAGGGTCGCGGGACTCGGCGCAGGCGGCGGCGAACATGGCATTCCATTCGAGGATGACCTTGTCGTCGCGACCGGCGGGCACACGCTCTTGTCGAGCGGCGTAGAGAGCGGCACGCACCGTGACTAGTTGGTCGGCGCTGAGCGCGTCGGTACGGCTCAGCATGGGGATGCTGCGCCCTTCAAAGTTCCCTCCCGGGGAGATGCCGTAATAGGCACAGGTGGCGTCGATCAAAGTGTCGTGACCGCGCGCGCGGAGGGCCTCGGCAACTTCATCGGAAGTCCAGGTGATGTGCAAACCTTCCCCACCGTTGCTATCGGCGTCCAGCGAGGAAGCGTAACCCGACGGAGTGCGAAGTTCCCTCACGACGAAACTCAAGGTGTCCAGCGCCACCTCACGCCAGCGTGCGTGGCCGCCCTGTGCGCGGTCGGCGCGAAGGTAGACGCTCGCGAGGAGGGCTTGGTCACTGAGCATCTTTTCGAAATGCGGCACGTGCCACTGCGCGTCGACGCTGTAACGAGCAAAACCACCACCCACGTGGTCGTAGAGTCCACGCTCCGACATGGCCGCCAAGCTTCGCTCCGCCGCCGCGGCGACGACGGGGTCGTCCAGGCGGTGGAGGAGGGCTTCGAGATAACTGGGTCGGGGAAATTTGGGAGCACCACCAAAACCACCGTCCTCGTCGCAACGCGCCACCAGATTGTCCACCAAGGCGTCGTTGATCTTCGCCCACGGCTCGATGGGGGGAGAGCTCGTGAGGTGATCGAGAAATCGAGTTTCCTTGAGAAGCCCCTCGCTCAGTTCCTGCGCGTGCTGCTCGACCGTTGCTCGCTGGGTGTGCCAAGCGTCATCCATGGCGAGGAGGAGTCGTTCCAGACCGACGTGACCCGCCCTGTCGGTGGGTGGGTAATAGGTACCGGCCATAAAAGGGGAACCGTCGGGAGTGAGAAAAACTGTCATGGGCCACCCACCGTGACCGCTGACGAGTTGCGTCGCGGCCATGTAGAGCGCATCCACGTCGGGACGTTCTTCACGGTCGACCTTTACCGGCACGAAACGCTCGTTCACCATGGCGGCCAAGGCCTCATCTTCAAAACTTTCGTGGGCCATCACGTGGCACCAGTGGCAGGCGGAATAACCCACCGAGAGGAATATCGGTCGATCGAGTTCGCGGGCGCGCGCGAAGGCCTCGTCTCCCCATTCGAACCAGTCCACGGGATTATCAGCGTGCTGGCGAAGGTAGGCGCTGGTGGAATTGACGAGTCGATTGGTCATGTGGATCTCAGTAGCGAGGGTAATCGCTCCTTCGCGCTGCAGTAGCCCCGTGAAGGGATGTCTCGGTATCGTGGGGGCATGGAGATTCGTTTGGATGGAAAAGTCGCCCTCGTCACGGGAGCCTCGCGCGGTATTGGATTGGCCATGGCGCAACGTTTTGCCGAAGCCGGTGCCCGGGTGATGCTCTCGTCGCGCAGTGAAGAAAATCTCACCGCCGCCCTCGCCACCTTGTCCGCGTACGGAGATCGTGTTGCTATCTGCGCGGCGCACGTGGGCCGAA
>Ga0304728_1000833_pt1 | contig 24229 bp, 16 predicted proteins | sample C_130625_MF_Meta_FD_190476 | JGI IMG/M metagenome (GOLD analysis project Ga0304728, IMG submission 190476) | Freshwater microbial communities from Lake Croche, Canada to study carbon cycling - C_130625_MF_MetaG (v2) (version 2) | ecosystem: Environmental > Aquatic > Freshwater > Lake | place... | reverse complement strand
CCACTTCGATAAACTCACCATCAGCAGTACCTGCATTAAAGGAAACCAATACAGCCTTCCCATTTCTTATCACATAAACTTTTGGTTGTTTAGTAGAACCGACCAATGCTTTTCGAGGAATTGAAAAAGCAGAGACACTACTTGCATTAACCAAACTAGAAGTGCCATACATTCCGGCTCTTAAAATTCCTTTGGCGTTGTTGACCAAGACTTGAACCTTGAAATTGTGCGTTTTATCAGCTTGAATACCAATAAGACTCACTTTTCCTTGAAACATTTCACCTGGATAAACATCTATGGATACATTTACCAATTGATTCCTACTGAACTTCATGATGTCACGCTCGGGAACATTCACAGTTAATTTTAGTGAAGAAACATCCGTGATTTCAACTACTGGAGAACCCATACCAATTACGGAACCTAAATCCACTAATTTTTTAGTAATTACTCCTGAGAATGGCGCTTTCAGAACTGTTCCTCGCAATTGTTTTTGCAACTGTTTTTTCTGTATTTCAGAAGATTTTAGTCCCAATTTAGCTTTCTCAGCTTGAACTGCAGGAATAGCAGCATCTTTTGAAAGAGAAGTATAACGATTGTCATCATTTTTTTGTCCCTCAATACTTACCTCTAAATTATCAATTTGAAGTTGAAGCATCTCATCATCCAATTTGGCAATTACACCCCCTTGTGCTATGCGATCACCTTCTTGTACATTTAAAGATACAATGCGACCTTGACCCTCAGCACCAATTATATTTTGTCTATTAGGCTCAAAAGTTCCTAAATAAGAAAATTCACTTTGATAAGTATGGATAGAAGGTTGAATGGCCTCTACTAGAATGGGTTCATTGATGTCATTTATAAATATTTTTTTTGTGACTGCTTCCTTGTTGGATAATAATTTCATTACTATTAATCCAACAATACCAATGGCGATTAAGCCAACTACTAATACTCTTTTATTCATTACTTTATTTTAAACTATTATTTTATGTTTCCAATTGATCTCAAAAATGTCAATTCTGCCTGACGCAATTGTATATAGGCAGCAATTACATTTGTTTGTGCTTGTTGTAAGCCATTATCAGCTTGAATTAACTCATTGGTACTAATGGTTCCCAAATTATATTGCGCCGTAGATTGATCGTATACTCTAGTAGCTAAAGTCAATTGCTCCTTAGCGATATTCAATGAACTCGTTTGAATTTCTATTTGATTTTTAGCATTTTCGGTTTGAAGATTCAATTGTTGTGTTGCTAAATCAAGTTGATTGTTCAGCTTATCCTTATTCATCAAATTCATTTTTTGTTTGTTATATTTCTCAAAACCATCAAACAAAGTCCAATCCATTCGCAAACCAATAAATGCCGAATTAATTCCCTTTCGGAAATCATCAGCTGGTTTCATGTTATAGGTATAATTATAAGATCCATAGAAAGATAAATTAGGTAGATAAGACATACTGGTTCCTTTCCTTTCCTCTAAATTCATTTCTTGCTGAGATTGAATCAATAATAATTCAGGTCTTGAAACAGTTGCTTTATCGATCAAAATTGATTTTTCAATCATGTCATCAGAAAGCAATGAAATAGGAGCATCATTTTTTAAACCAATTAAAATGCGCAAAAGACTTTCCAATTGAAATTTAGTAGCGTTTAGGGATTGCTGATTGTTCAATAGACTTAGGCGACTAATCTTTAATTTGTCTACATCAGTTCCGATGACTAAACCTTGCTCATAAGTCTTTTCGAGGTTGGCAATCAACTTGTTCATATTAGAAATATTTGCTTCAACGAACAAAATTTGACGACCTATGGCTTGTAAATTAAAGAACGTGCTGGCCACTTGTTGACGTATTTCTTGAGTAGTCAATTGATTTTGAATCTCAACAATTTTTTGATTAATATCCAAAGCAGCCAATCCATAATTAACTTGCGGATTGTATAGAATTTGAGTTAACTGAACGGTATTACTCAAATTATATGGAACACCAAATTGAACTGTAGTGTAAGTACCCGGAGTACCACCAAAAAATGCCGCTGGAACTACTTGTCCCGGGATAATTGCATTGTACTTATAATCACCAGTCGCGGTAATTTTAGGATAACGAGATGCCAAATAAGCATTTTTCTGTTTCTCATTGATTTCAACATCTAAGCGCGAATTTCTAAGCGTAATATTTGCAGAATCCGCCATTTTAAAACAAGTCGCTAGATCCAAACTTTGCGCCTGAACAGCTGAAATACTAAGAATTGAGGAGATAAAAAATAAGTATATTTTCATGGTAATTAATTTATAATTGGATTTGGAAATAAAAAAGTTAAAATCATTTCAGTAACATTTTTTTTATGTGTTTCTAGATACTCTTGATAAGCTGTGTCTGATAGACCGTGCATTTTTTTTATAAGGGACTTCGCCATAAAAGGATACTGACAATTGGAAGTAACTAATAGGGAAATTCCAATAATATCAATTTTTCTCATTTCACCTTTTGCTTGAGCTTCGTCTGCTTGCTTCATAACACCAGAAGCTGAAATTTTGTTCAGCATTTCTACCACTTCAGAGGACTCCTTGTTTTCTCTTGACAACTCATTAATAATAAATCCAGGAATTTCAGAGTTTTTAGAAATGAAATCATATTCTCGTTCAATCAAAACTTTGATTTTGTCTTGCAATGAGGCATCTGACGAAAAAACAGAATACATCGATAACATAAATTCTTCGAGAACGGTTTGGAAAATAATTTGAAATAATTTGTCTTTAGAACGGAAATAATAATTCACCAAAGCGACATTCATGCCTGACGCTCGCGCTATTTCACGAGAAGTACAACCAGAGAAACCCTTTAGTATAAAGACTCGCTTTGCTGCATCTTTTATTTTATCTTCAGAAGAGGTACAATCTATCATTTCGCAATTTCGATGCAAAGATAGTTACTTTATTTAAACGCTTGTTTAAAACATGCAAATAAAAGTTAATTTATCTAAAAATATAAAAGTCAAAAAAAATTCCTATTCAAAATGAATAGGAACTTTGATAAACTACTTAGGCAGTGATCAGTTTTACTTTTCTTTGGTCAACATTGATTGAATTTGCTTCATCGTCCTCTGCATACCTTCTGCACTTCCATCCAGAAAAATCGTATTTCCTTTGCCATATTCCGCAAAGTTTTTAATTGCTTCTGTCCACATGGAAAAAAGGATCACATTGGTATCTAGATTAGCTTGTTGCATTTGCTCAGCGGCTTCAGACATACCTTTAGCAACTTCTTGTCTGAACAAGGCAACTCCTTGTCCACGAAGCATGGCTGCTTCTTTTTCAGCAAGTGCGGCAATTTTTATTGCATTTCCATCAGCTTCTGCGGCTTTTGTTTTGGTAATTAGTAATGCTTGTCCCTCATTCTCAGCCGCAGCCTTCAGATTGTTAGAAGCAACTACCTTACTCATACTTTCTATAATCGCTTGATCAAATGTTATATCATTAATTTGCAAATCAAGAAGATGATACCCCCAAGTTTCCAGCGTATGGTCAATTTGATTCTTTACGCTATCCACCAACTCATTTCTCAATCCTAAAATTTCTGATTGTTTTTGACTTGCAACATAAGCACGGATAGAACCTTCAATAGTTCTAATAAGTGCTTGCATCAAATCTTTCTGACTTATAAATTTAAAAGCTACTTTTTTAATGGTCTCTTCTTGCTCATCCATCACACTATAGAGCAACATACTTTTAAAGTAAACATTAGCTTGATCAATAGTCACTGCTTGAAATTCCATTTCAATACTTTGATTTTGAATTGAAATGTGCTTGTACACTTTTTCCAAAATAGGAATTTTCATACGCAGACCAGGGTGCAAGATTCTCTTATACTTTCCGAATAGAGTAATCACAGCGACACTTCCTTGAGTAACAGTGAGTAAAGAGCTATAAACAACAATTGCGATAAGTGCAAGAGGAAGATAGATGGAAATATTATTCATATGATTATTTTGTTAAATTACTTTTTTGGCAGACTTTATTTTGAGCACAATTGCAAGATTTACTACTTGAACAAGCTGTTACAATAAGTATTAAAATTAAGAAAATTAAGTTAGATTTCATAAAGAGATTTTGTTTAATAAAATTACGTTAAAAGATCAATAGTTAGAAACAAAAATAACTATTCAACATAAATCATTAATTTTGCAGCATCAAAAAGATTAGATTATGAAGGTATTTATTTTTTCTGCACTAATGCTTACTTTCCTTTCAGCGGTTGGTCAAGTCACTAGCCAAAAATCAAATCAATTTATTAAACCAAATCAAAAGGGAGGGTTTTATTTTTATTGGGGATGGAACCGAGATGCCTATACTAAGTCAAACATTCGATTTCAGGGAACCGATTATGATTTCACCTTATCAAAAGTGGTTGCCACTGACAGACAATCGGCTTTTGATCCAAAAATTTATTTCAGTCCAGTTAAACTCACTATTCCACAATATAATTTTCGTTTAGGATATTATTTTAAAGAACATTATCAAATTTCTCTTGGTGTTGATCATATGAAATATGTAATGGTTGTCAATCAGCCTTCTCATATTGATGGTTACATCAACAATAGCGGGACCAGTTACGATGGAGTTTACTCCAATCAAGCATTTACCATTGCACCCAATTTTTTATTATTTGAGCACACCGATGGACTCAACTACATCAATACAGAATTGAGGCGTGCGGATATTTTATTTCACAGGAAATTATTTGAAGTAAGTGTGAACGAAGGGTTTGGAATTGGGGCCTTAATGCCCAGAACGAATACCACCTTATTGAATAACCCACGCTATGATGAATTTCATTTTGCTGGATACGGTTTCGGTATTGTTGGGGCATTACACCTCAGCTTTTTCAAATATTTTTTCATTCAAGGAGAATTGAAAGGCGGTTTTATCAACATGCCAGACATAAGGACAACCATGCATATTGAAGACAAGGCGGCACAACATTTCTTTTGGGGACAATATAATGTTGTCTTTGGGGGTCAATTCCCTATTTGCAAAGGGAAAAAATAATTATTTAATCCAAGAACCCCCAACAGAAATTACATTACTTAAGGTTAAATAATCATTATAGCTTTCTTCTGTTATTCCACCTGTTGGACAAAACTTAAGATTTGGAAAAACCTGTCCATAAGTTTTCAAAGCTTCGACTCCACCAAAGAGATAGGCAGGGAAAAACTTAAAGGTATCCCATCCAAATTGCAATCCAGAAATAATATCGCTAGGAGTGGCAACTCCGGGAATAAAAGCAATTCCACTTTTTTCCAAATCATCTGCTAAGCCAATATTGAGTCCAGGACTAACAATAAAATCAATCCCTAAATCAACTGCTGCCTCAATATGTTCTTTCAACACAACGGTTCCCATTCCAACATCCATTTTATCACTGTATAGATCAACTACTTTTTTAATAGCATCATAAGCAATCGCTGTTCTGAGTGTAATTTCGATACAATTAACATTTCTTGAAAGCAGCATTTCAATTTTTGGCACTACTTCTTCGAGCGCATTAAAAGTAACTACGGGAATTACATGGTGCTTGGATAGTACTTCTCGGATGTTGTTTTGCTTATTCATTTGGCTTCAATTATTATTTTAATAGTAGATGAAAATGGATTAATCGCCTGATATATCAGTTCTATCTTATTTTTAAGATCTCCTTCAGGACATATTTGAAGCAAATTTAGGGATCGTTCCTGTAATTTCCCTTTTGGAAATAGTTTTTCTTTAAGCTGATCAATTTGTTTCAGTCCTTTGTCGTGTTTTGATTTAACAGCGCGGTCCATATTGGCAATTGCATTAGTAAAAGATTTCTCCATGCGCACTAGTTCTGCTGCAGCAGAAGACTTAAGTTGAGGATCAATCTCGATTGACTTTTCAATAATTTGGTTTTTTAAATTCTCGAAACCTCTATTTAAAGTACTATAATCAAATGACTCTGACTCATGTTTTTGAAGATACTTGGTGACAATACTCTTTTTATCCTCAAAAAAATCCAAACTGTCTAGACCTAAGTTTTGCATTTTTGAATTACTAGGTGCATCAATAAATACGACACTAGAACGGGTTTGAATCATTGGAAAAGGAATCGAAGCTACTTCAAAAACCTTTTTCAATTGCAACCAATATTTTAATTCACCAACTCCACCTACATAACAAAGATTTGGAAGCAGTATCTCCTGATACAAAGGCCTTAAAATTACATTTGGGGAAAAAGATTCGGGATTTTCCTCCATCATTTTTAAAAGGTGCTCTTTTGATACCAGATTATTTCCCAATTGAAAACCATCTTGTTCCCGAATGATTCTTTCTCTAAAATTATTTTGAAGATAAAATAAATTAATTTCTCGAGGAAAGACTTGAGGTTTAACGCCAATTCCTTCTAGTTTTGAGGTAGTTTCTTGAACAGCATGAAATGAAAACGAAGTGTTAATTTCGTTCTGCATAAAAGGACTAAATGATTGTTTAAAAAGCTTTTGATCTCCATCAAGAATTACCAATCCTTTATCCCCAAACAGCCAATGAATCAATTTAAAGAAAGCTTGACCATAAGTTGGTGCATCCAATGAATCGAGTGCTTTAAAAACATCCGAATCGGGGTGATTTTGGAAAAAAGTAGCAATTTGTTCTTTTACTTTTGACAGACCTTCTAATGGGAATTTACCCACTGCTCCTTTGGCACCACTTTCCCAAGTTATCAATTGATTAAACAAAGAAATCGATTGAATTTCCTCAAAATCATGATCTTCAGACGCCATCCAATAAACAGGAACAAAATTATATGCTGGGAATTTTATGGATAGTTCTTCCGCTTGTTTAATAACATGCAATATTTTAACTATAAAATATAAGGGACCGGTCATCAAGCTTAACTGATGTCCCGTTGTTACTGTAAAGGTATTGGGTAATTCTAGTTGGTCAATTGATGCTTGAACTGAGGAAGTTATTGCACAACCTGCATATTGTATTTTCAAACCATTGCACAAAATATTTCTCTGCACGGGAGAGAACGCATTTGATTTTTCAAGGATTTGAGCCTCAAAATTAGCAAGGTCAAAAGTTCTATTTAAAAACTCCTCTAATTGATTTTGATTCTCAGACAAAGAAAGTTCAATGTCCGAAAAACAATTAGAATTAGCCCTAGAAATTTCTTCGATCTGCATTTACAAATTTAAACTTTAAACATCCAACAACTGCAAACTAACCAAATTAGCATACACTCCTTTCTTATCCATTAGGACTTGATGGGTACCTTCCTCTTCTATTTGTCCTTGCTGCAAAACTAAAATTTTATCTGCCTTGCGAATAGTAGAAAGACGATGCGCAATTACAAGAGATGTTCTTCCTTCCATTAAAGTACTCAAAGCATCCTGCACTAATTTTTCTGATTCTGAGTCCAAGGCAGATGTTGCTTCGTCTAAGATAAGAATCGTTGGATTTTTCAACAATGCTCGAGCAATGGCGATGCGTTGTTTTTGCCCACCAGACAACTGAATCCCACGATCTCCAACTTGAGTCTGCATGGTATCAGGAAAAGTAGAGATAAACTCCCAAGCGTTTGCTTTTTTAGCAGCAGCTTCCACCTCATCGTCGCTGGCATTTATTTTTCCAAAGCGAATATTTTCTTGAATTGTCCCGGAGAACAACAATACTTCTTGTGGGACGATTGCTATTTGTTCTCTCAAGAAATTCAGATCATAATCATTAATATTTATTCCATCCACTTCAATATCGCCTTTATCAACTTGATAAAAACCAAGTAAAAGATTGGTTATGGTTGTTTTACCTGAACCACTAGCACCGACCAATGCCAGTGTTTGATTTCTTTTAACATTAAAATTAATTGATTTCAACACGCTTAAATCTGCTCGTTGTGGATAGGAGAACTCAACATTTTTAAAGGAGATCTCACCATTTACTTCAGATTTAGAAACTCCTGAACGCAGTTCAATTTCAGTTTTTCCTTGAATAATTTCCATTAAATTTTCTGTCGCTCCAATAGATTTTTGAATACTTGCATATAAGTCCGGCAAGGAGCCGACAGAGGCACCCATCATAATCGTAAATAGCACAAATTGATAGAAACCTTCTTTGCTCAATTCTGGATGAGCTCCTTGAGTCATCAACAAGCCCTGCCAAACGATAAAGACGATTGCTCCAAAAAGGCAGAAGATAATAAAGGAAACAAACAAACCGCGCCACACGCCACTTCGTACATTGAGATCCCGCATTTCTTGCGTATTCTTTCGAAAGCGATTCAAATTGAAATGTTCATTTGTAAATGCCTTTACATTAGCGATCCCCGTTAAAGCTTCTTCTACAATCGCATTGGAATCTGCTGAAAAATTCTGAGCTTCCTTACTTAGACGACGAATATAGCGTCCAAAGAAAACAGCTATAAGCGCCATTACAGGAACAGTTCCTAACATAATTAAAGCCAATTTCCAAGAGATGAAAAACAAGAAAGCAATGCCGCCAACGATAATAACAATTTGTCTAAAAAACTCAGCAATAGTAGTTCTAAGAGTCTCTTGAATTTGGGTAATATCAGAAGAAACGCGACTGGTCAACTCACCCACTTTATGTTGATTGAAGAAATCCATGGGCATAAAAACCAATTTAGAAAAGGCATCATTTCTTAAATCTCTAAGAGAATTCTCTGTTACATTATTAAAAATAACCACTCTGAAAAAAGAAAATAAAGCTTGTACTCCAAAAAGAATAAAGAGAGCGAATGCGACTTCAGAAACATTATTTAGCGACAGGAAACTTTTGGTATCCATCACCGCCGTTGGATTAGCGCTAGTGCCTAGTAGTTTTCCCATCAAATAAGGAAAAATCAATCCCGCGGTGGTTGACAATACTAAAAACAACCAACCTATAAAATAAATCATCCCATAAGGCTTCAGGTATTTAAAAATACCTTTGGCATTACCCATACTTTTTTTACTAATCTTTGGGGCCTTTACTTTTTCTTTTTTCGATCCGAACATTTCAAATATTTGATACAAAAATAGCTTGTCTATCGGTTTATTTGAGTTTTTTATTTTTTTTTTACAGAAAGAATTTGATTTGTGCAAAAAATTCCTATCTTTGCATTCCTAATTTTGAACAGCATTAAGGATATATAAGATGAAAAGAACGTTTCAACCATCGGTAAGAAAAAGAAGAAACAAGCACGGTTTCCGCAGTAGAATGGCCAGCAAGAATGGCCGTAGAGTTTTGGCGTCTAGACGCCGTAAAGGAAGAAAGAAACTTTCGGTTTCTGACGAAGGTCTGCACAAGCGTTAAGATATATTAACCTCGGTTAGCCGAGGTTTTTTTTTGACTATTGAATAGTTCCAGCCGCTAATGTGGCATTATTTGACAAGTCTATCAAAATAAAACTCCCCAATTCTTTAGAAAAAAGATAGCTGTCAAATGCTATAATTTCTTTGGTTTGAATTTCTACAACTACTATTTCATTCAGCTGAATTTCATTTTCTGTAGGATGCACATTAATTTTTTTAATGCAAGCTATCACTTTTAGTGATCCCAATTGAAGACAATAATCTTGATCAATTAACCCCTTATTTTTAGACATCCAGCATAAAGTTGCAGTAATTTTATCAGAAAAATTAGGCGGAAAAGACTTCTCATAAAAAATAGAACCTCTAATCGCATGAATATTTTCTTTTATTTTAAGCGCAATAGGCATTCCTTCAGAAGCCTGATCGATAGCACTAAAGTTGCTTATGATCTCATCGATGGTAACACTTATCCCGGCTACTCCCACTTGAACTTTTTGTCCAACAGTAACACTTCCAGCAGTTACCTCACCTAAATATACATTTGAATCAATACTCGGCATTACTTGCTGAATTTGAAAACGAAAATGAGCAGCGTCTAACACTTTTTCAGGTCGAGAGAAATTGGTGATTTGCTCCAAGAGCGTTCCACCTTGATACCAAGGCATTTTTCCAGTATCGAAGGTTACTTGTTCACCATTTAGCGCTGATAGAGGAATCAAGCGCACAGCACCAAGACCTATTTCTTTTGCGAAGGTTAAATATTCACCGGAAATCTTTTCAAATACTTCTTGATTATAATCAATGAGATCCATTTTATTTACGGCTACGATTACTTTAGAAACTTGAAGTAGTGCTGCAATCTTGCTGTGTCGTTTGGTCTGTTCGGTAATACCCGAATGAACATCAATTAAAATTATGGCAATATCACACAAAGAGGCTCCTGTAAACATATTTCGGGTATACTCAAGATGACCAGGAGTATCCGAGATAATATACTTATTGGTATCGGTAGAAAAATATTTATAGGCAACATCGATGGTAATTCCTCGCGCTCTTTCGGCGCGAAGTCCATCTGTAAGATAAGAAAGATCAAACTTTTCGTGTAAGGTTCTACTATTTTTCAATTCACTTAGACCATGAAGGATATCTGTTGAAATGGCGCCAGAATCAAATAGGAGTCGCCCAATGAGCGTACTTTTACCATCATCAACATTTCCGGCAGTAAAGAGGCGAATCAATTTTTTATTTTCCATGCTCTAAAAATAACCCTCCTTTTTACGATCTTCCATACCTGCATCACTTATTCTATCATCCATACGTGTAGCACCTCTTTCAGAAATCTTAGCATGAATGAGTTCTTCGATTACTTCAGATATTGTGCTCGCATTGCTTTCAATAGCAGCGGTACAAGTCATATCTCCAACGGTTCGATACCTTACTTTTCTTGTTTCAATTACATCCTTATCGTCAACTTTCACGAATTCATTTACGCACATCAAGGAACCATCTCCTAATTGAAAACAGGGGCGCGAATGAGCAAAATACAAAGAAGGCAGGGCGATTTTTTCACGCAAAATATATTGCCATACATCAATTTCAGTCCAATTAGACAAAGGAAAGACCCTCATGTTTTCACCTTGCAAAATAGCACCATTTAGGATGCGCCAAACTTCAGGACCTTGAGCTTCAGGGAGCCATTTACCTTGAAGATTTCGATGAGAAAATATTCTTTCTTTAGCCCTCGCTTTTTCTTCATCACGTCGTGCTCCACCAATACAGGCGTCAAAACAATGTAATTTAATTGCCTTGAGCAAAGAAATCGTTTGAAAGGTATTTCTAGACGGAAATTTTTGATCTAGATCCACAAGTCCATTTGCAGTCATGTCCTCAGCGACATAGCGAATAAATAATTTTAGATTCAAATCCTGAACCAAGGCATCTCTAAAATCCAATACTTCCTGAAAATTATGTCCGGTGTCAATATGCAGTAAAGTGAAAGGGATTTCGTGAGGGTAAAATGCTTTTCTAGCGAGATGAACCAAACAAATACTATCCTTACCACCGCTAAACAACAATACAGGACTTTGAAACTGCGCGGCTGTTTCTCTAAGAATATAAATGGCCTCTGCCTCTAATTGATTTAAAAAATCCATTATTCAAAAATAGCGATTTTTAAGCAAAGTAAGGAGCAAAAAAAAGCTGCCGAAGCAGCTCTTAGTATTAGGAGGTTGATTGATAAACTAAACTAAAACTTTAGGAGCTGCAGCTAATATTTCATCACTTGTTTCTGCTGCAAATTTTTCAAAATTATCTACAAATTTATGCGCTAAATTCTGTGCTGTTTCGTCATAGGCGTGTTTGTCAGACCAAGTATTCCTGGGATTCAATAACTCACTTGGGACACCTTCACAAGCTGTCGGGAAAGACAAGTCAAAGAAAGGCATAGATTCGTAAGAAACATCATTTAACTTACCTGTTAAAGCAGCGGTAATCATTGCTCTTGTGAAAGATAATTTCATTCTAGAACCAGTTCCATAAGAACCACCAGACCAACCTGTATTGATTAACCAAACTTTAATATCTGTTCCATGTAATTTATCACCCAACAATTTCGCGTATTTTGCAGGATGAAGTGGCAAAAATGCTGCGCCAAATCCAGCGGAAAAAGTAGTAGTAGGCTCTGTAATTCCAACTTCTGTTCCTGCTACCTTAGCGGTATATCCGGACATAAAATGATACATGGCTTGTTCCTTTGTTAGAAGAGAAATTGGAGGAAGTACACCGAATGCATCTGCTGTAAGAAAGAATATGTTTTTTGGAGCTCCACCAATTGATGGAACGACTATATTATCAATAAAATGAATTGGGTAGGAAACCCTTGTGTTTTCAGTTATGGTGCCATCAGCATAATCAGGGCTAGAAGATTCTGCCTTAAATCCAATATTTTCAAGTAAGGCACCAAATTTAATAGCGTTATAAATCTGAGGTTCTTTTTCGGCTGATAGGTCAATTGTCTTAGCATAACAACCACCCTCAAAGTTAAACACAGTATTTTCGCTCCAACCGTGCTCATCGTCACCAATCAATTGACGATTTGGATCGGAAGAAAGCGTAGTCTTACCAGTTCCGGACAAACCGAAGAAAATAGCAGTATCGCCATCCTTTCCAATATTTGCGGAACAGTGCATTGATAAAACCCCTTTTTCATGAGGTAAAATAAAATTTAAAGCAGAAAAAATACCTTTTTTAATTTCACCAGTATATCCAGTTCCACCTATTAAAATTATTTTTTTGGTAAAATTCAGTATTGCAAAATTTGCTTGACGCGTGCCATCAATTTTTGGATCTGCCAAAAAAGAAGGAATACATACTATATGCCATTCGGGCAAGAATGTTTCAATAGTCTCATCATCTGGACGCAAGAACATATTATGAGCGAATAAGCTAGACCAAGCCAATTCAGTTACAACACGAATATTCATCTGAAAATCTACATCAGCACATGCTTGAGCATCTCTCACATATACATCCTTACCATTCAAATATGCTAACATACGGTTGTATAGCGCATCAAATTGTGCGGGAGTAAATCCAATATTTACATTGCCCCACCAAACCGCATTTTCTGTAATCTCATCTCTAACAATGAATCGGTCCTTAGGTGAGCGACCTGTGAACTCACCCGTCTCAATAGCAAGGGCTCCAGTATCTGTAAGCATTCCTTCACCGCAAAGAATACAATCTTCAACCAATTCAGCAGGGGAAAGATTCCAATATTGACTGCCTAAATTATGCATCCCTAGTGAAGCAGATAAATCTGCATTTTCACCAAATTTTCCGACTAAATCCATAATGTTATCTAATTTAGATTTTCAATAATATTACAGCAAAATTAAGGGCATGTTAGGGATTTGTGACTATTTCGACTCAACTATTTACGAACAATAAGAAAATAGGCTGTTGAGAAAAAATTTAGTTTTTTTAAAAGTTTTTACTTACCTTATGTAAGTGTATAAATGACACTATCTTATTTTTTGTAATTGAGTCTATAAAAGAAATCTTTTTTAGGCTCCATAAATAACATAGCTTGTAACTTTTATTTAGATTTGTTTCTATTATAAACACCATGAAAAAGAAGCCATTCATATTCCTTGTACTAAGTATTGTATTATTTTCTTTTTGCATGCAGCAATGGAAGAGAAATCCTAATTCACCATATCCACCTGTGCCTCAACAATGGTTAAGCGAGGTGTTAAAGAAGTCACAAAACTTATCAACATCAGAACAATTTAAGGCCATTGAAAAAGAGCTTGTACTCTTAAAAAATGATGCGCAAGTTTTACCATTGGGCAAACTTGATCGAAAAATTGCACTTTTAAGTATTGGAGGAAACAGTTCTGTATTTCGAGAAACAATCTCATTATTTACAAAGACCACAAATTTCACTTTTCACAATGCGGAACAAATTCCAGATTCTATCTACAGTAAAATGGAACAATTTGATTTATGTTTAATTTCCTTCCATGCTGACAGCACAGAATCACTTACTATCAATAAGCAGCAGCATACTGTTTTAGAAAAATTACCAAAGCACCTTGAAAAAATTAGTGTCATCTTTGGCGAAGGAGAGATTTTTAAAAGTAATCTGCATGCACATTGCAAGGCTATTATTTGGGGACGCGAAAACCATTGGATGGCTCAAAACAGAGCGGCGCAGCTACTATTTGGGTCGATTGGAACCAAGGCAACCTTAGATCATGATCTTGGGCATATTTATAAAACAGGGCATGGATTAATCACTATTCCTAATGGGCGCCTAAAATTTGGGACTCCAGAAGATTTGGGCATTGATCCTAATCAATTAAAAAGACTAGATGAAATTGCCATAAAAGGAATACAAGATGGGGCCTATCCAGGTTGTCAAATTGCAGTTGCCGTAAAGGGCCAATTTATCTACCGAAAAAGTTTTGGTACACAAACTTATCTTGATTCTAGCATAAAGATTAATAATGAGGCTGTTTATGACATTGCATCAATCTCTAAAATAGCAGGGTCTACACTACTTGCAATGCATTTACAATACAAGGGCTTATACAGTTTAGATAAAAAATTAAAAGATTACATTCCAGAGTTAACAAAGGAAACCAGCTACAGTAATATAGGATTAAGAGAAATGATGGCGCATCAATCTGGATTAACACCCTGGATTGCATTTTATAAGAAAACACTCAAAAACGGACAATTAAATCCAAGTATTTATGCCAAGAAAGCGGGAAATGGATATGAATTAGAAGTTGCTGAAAATATTTTTATGCGTACCGATTATGTTGACAGTATGTATCAGCAAATTTTAACGACACCACTCGGTGCAAAAAAATATGAATATTCTGATTTATGCTACTATTTTACTCAAAAGATTTTCGAGAAATTAATTGGGCAGAAACAAAATACCTATTTAACCGAGATGATCTATGCTCCAATGGGATTAAGATATTTGCGTTATTTACCGAGGTCTTTTTTCCCTTTGACACAAATTGTTCCAACAGAACGAGACCAAGCATTTAGAAAACAGTTGATTCATGGTTATGTGCATGATCCCGGAGCAGCCATGTTAGGAGGAGTCGGTGGACATGCTGGAATCTTTTCTAATGCAACTGATCTTGCCAGCATCATGCAACTGATACTCAAGCATGGAAAATATGGTGGACAGACTTATTTCAATGAGGCCATTATGCAAGAATATACGAAAGCACAATTTGCAGGAAACAGAAGGGGTGCTGGATTTGACAGGCCCAATGCAAGTGGTGGTGGAACATGTGATGAATTGGCCTCTTCCTTAAGTTTTGGACATTCAGGTTTTACAGGAACTTTAGCTTGGGCAGATCCAAAGGATGAAGTAGTTTTTATATTTCTTTCGAATAGAGTTCATCCGAACCAAGACAATTGGAAATTACGTGATTTGGGAATCAGAACACAACTTCAACATGTAGTTTATGACGCTGTGAACAGTAGAAAAAAATAATTATTTTACCCTATTCAAGCCCATTGCTTTCAGGATAAATCTGGGAAGAGGCTTTCCTGGTTTTCTATTTTTCAGATTAATATACCACCCAATCTTTTTTAGCACGGGCACCTTGTGTGTTTCAACGAATTCAATAAGTGTACCATCAGGATCTTCAACATAAGAAAAACGACCGCCTGCTTCACCCATGTCAAAAGTGCTTCCACTGTCAACCGTGAATGGAAAACCTAAAGAATTACATTGTTTTTGCAAGGCATCCATTCCTTGTACATCAAAACAAAGATGGATAAAACCCCAATCACCCCACAAGCGATTCTCAAATATTTTACGACTGGTATTGTCCTCTAGAACTTGAACCAATTCCATTGCAGACGCGCCTAATAAAGGTGCAAAGGGGCCTTTTCTTTCTGCACTATGCGAAAGACGAACACGCCTAAAAGTACGATTACCGCCATTTAAACCCTTAAAATCTTCAAAAACACCTGTGACATCATAATCAATAAGATCATAGTTTAAAATATCTCGATACAAAACCATAGATTTATCCATATCTGAAACACCAATGATTGAACCTGCGACACCACCACATTGCGACTTATGACCAGTTTGACCAAACCAAGAATTGGATTCTACCACTTGAAAAATGTTTCCATTAGGGTCTAACAGAAAAAAAGAAAGCGCGCCATTTGGATCTATTTGAGGTTCATTTAAGAGTGTAACTTCATTATCCTTAAGGAAATCATAAGAAGCCTGAACGTCTCTTGACTTGATCTTACAAGCCAATAATCCAAAATCACCAATGCGAATATCAAAAGTAGCTTTTTCAGTATTCCGAGAAGTAAATTGCCAAATTTCAAATCCTCCTCCCCCATTCATACTCAAAGCAAGAGTGGCTGTTCGAGACTGTACCTTATTTGCAGTATAATCAATCATTAGAGGAGCGTCTGCAGCCTCTTCAAATATCTTAACGTCCATACCAAATTGCAATCTGTACCATGCCCAAATTTCTTTCACATTAGGGACACCAATACCCATTTGTTGAATTCCACAAATGATTTTCTCCATTTTATTTTTTTTACAAAGATAATTAAAGGTCGCTATCGAACTGCGCGTTCATTAAACAAAACATAACCATAACTAATTTGAAAAGCTAAAGGACGTGCTTGTTTTGGAAAATAATTTAAAGTTGCTCGAATAGGCCCCAGGACAGTATTGTAAATTAAGGAAGATGATGCTAAGAAGGAAGCAGCTTTATATGGTTTAGCATATTGAATAGAACCGTCCAGATTTTTAATTAATTGAATAAAAGGTTGATAATAATAGGCATCAAGTCGAAATTCGAAATTCTTACCAAAGCCATAAACGAAGTTTAACCCAGCACCCAAATGTTGAGGAGATCGATATTCAGGAAGGAAATAAGTTTCCATATCTGGAAGAATTGCGAAACTAGGAAGTGATAAAAGACTTGCCGTATAATTGGAGAATAGTGACTGAGTATTTAGCATTCCTTTAGAATGAATTCCGATATGTAATCTAGAATTAACTTCAAAATAGTGTTGGAATTCCGCTGTTAAATTGAACCAATCATGTTGACGAAAAGAGATAGTATCTAAGGGTGATGTAGAACCAGGAATTGTATTTTCTTGAGCAGAGACATAGCGCATTTTAACATCTATCAAAGTTCCTTTTGAAGCAAATTGCTTCCGATTCAGTGTGTTTTGAACCAACTCATAACTAATATTTGAACCAGATAGCAGCGTGATATCGGTAGTGTCCTTATTCGTAAATTGTTTGGTTTGGTAATAATTATCACTCAGATTAAACAATCGAAAATCTAATGTACCTTTGGAATTATTAAATATTGGATGTTTTATTTTCACTCCATAATACACTTCATTTTGGACCAAGAAAGAGGGTTGTACATCTTCAAAGAAAGTAGCAAAACTCCTAAAGTAATCCCATCGATTTAAAACTAAATAAATAGAACCAGAGATTGGAAAAACAGAGGGTATTTGAAGTGAAGCTTCTAATTTTCCAGCGCCATAAAATTTACCGAAATAAGATTCCGCGTGCAATCCATAGGCTACTTTTCCTAATCCTTGATACGTGAGACCAATATAACCTGTATTTACTGCACGAGAGCAGACATGTCCACCAATATCAATTCTAAAATCCTTAGATTTTCTGAGTTTCAAATCTAGATTATAGCTCGAATCCTTTTTCAATTGAAAAGTAGGATAAATAAAGTCTATTTGTGGTGTAGCATATAACCTAAAATATCTTTTTTCAAGCAATTCATTGGACAAGACCTCGCCTTTTCTGCTTTTAATCATCGCGGTTCGAGCAATTTTTAAATCCTTTTTTTTACTATAATTATTAGAGATGGAGGAAACATTTATAGGGATAGTGTGCGATTTAAAAAAAGCTCTTTTTTGCGCCAAGGATGAAGAATCTTGACGAATTGTGACGTACTTTGAAATAGAATCCAGCATTAAACTTGCAGCGAGGTAACCATCTTGTATGGCTTGTTTTACCTCCTCAAATTCAAAAAGACCCACATTTGATTTGGGATTTATAACAATTCCTTCTTTGCAGGGTATTGAAAAATCAGTAGGAGTCGCCATCATATTTTCTAACATTCCAAGAAAGTCTTGCTCATCTGGTGCTTTGGCATTATCCGAAACATTACTACCAATAATAAAGTCAGGATGGAAATCATTGTACATAATATTCACTGGAAAATTGTTGTAAAGGCCTCCATCAAAATAAACAATACCATCAATACGAATTGGATTAACATAGAAAGGATAAGTCATAGAAGCGCGAACGGCTTGATTTAGATGTCCGGCAGAGAACGAAGTGCTTTTCTTATTACTACATCAGAGGCTACACAACGAAATGGGATGAATAAACTATCAAATGAATTAAAATGACTGGCGCTAACAGTTCCTAATAAACGCGCCATTTCAAAATCCAAATAAGATGGCGTAACTAAGTTAAGGGGTATCGATTTTCTTAAAATACTATCCTTGGAGAAAGAAAAATTAAAAATAGAAGCATCGTTATCTCTTTCCTGAAATAAAAATCTTTTATCGACTTCAAGTTTACCATTGGTCATTAATTGAAACGATTCACTTAAAACATACGCTTCGATTTCCTGTGGAGAGTATCCACAGGCGTACATGCTTCCCACTAATGCTCCAGCAGAAGTGCCTGTGATATAATCAATGGGAATTCCTTTTTCCTCTAAAGCTTTTAATACACCAATGTGCGCTAAACCTGTTGCTCCTCCCCCACTTAAAACCAATCCAATTTTTTGTTGGGCGGTACAATTTACCGAGATAAATAAAAATACTAATAAAAAGGAGCTTAGAAACGATTTCAATTTTGTTCTTTTGTACAAATTTAGACGCATAATTGATAAAAATGAAATCTCTCGATAATTTAACAAATGATTCACTCACTATAACCTTAAAAAGTTTTTTTGGATTTGAACAAGTATTAGCCGATGAACTTACGGAATTAGGCTATGAAAACATTGAACTTTTGAATAGGGCTGTTCAAATAAAAGGTACTTGGCGAGATGTATACTATTTAAATTTACACAGCAGATGTGCGATTTCAATTTTAGTTGAATTGGTAAGTTTCAGGTTATTTAATGAAGATGACTTGTATAAGAAATCTGCTCAAATCGATTGGACTACCATATTTAATAGTAAGCAAACCTTTGCTATAAAAGGAGCTGTAAATTCTGCATTGTTCAAAAATTCGCATTATCCATTCCTTGTAGTAAAGGATGCCATTGTAGATTGTTTTCGGGACAAAGACATGGATCGTCCGAACATTGAACTAAAAACACCAAGCGTTTTAATCGATTTATACATCAGAGAAAATGTTGTTACGATATCTTTAAACACCTCTGGAGCGCCATTATTTCAGCGCGGATATCGAACAGAGACAGGTTCTGCCCCATTGAATGAAGTAGTGGCAGCTTGCCTTATCAGACAATCAGGATGGGACAGGAAAACAACTTTTTTAGATCCATTTTGTGGTTCTGGGACAATTCTTATTGAGGCAGCCTTGTTAGCGAGTGGAATACCATCATGTATAGAGAGACAACATTACACCTTTAAAAACTTAAAAAACTTTGATGCTAAGATGTGGGATGAAATCTATGATGCAGCACCAAGAATCGTTAGAGAATTACCATGTCGTATTTTCGGTTCAGACATTGAAGATGAAATGGTATTAAAAGCAAGAAGAAACTTAAGAGGAATGAGTTTTAGTAGGAATATTCTTATAAGTGCATTAGACTTTAGAGATATCCCACATCAAGAGGAGGAAATCTTTATTGTAACCAATCCTCCATATGGAGAACGTTTAGCTGCTGACATTGTCGATTTATACACAGGAATCGGCGATTGGTTAAAAAACACTATGAATCCATCCACAACTTGGATCCTTACTTCAAGTGAGGATGGTGCGAAATCCATCGGTCTACGCCCAGGTAAAAAGTTTAATATATACAACGGAGATATTCCTTGTACCTTTAGGTCCTATGAGACTTTTTCTGGAAGTCTTAAAGAATTTAAAAGTAAAGGCGCTCAGGAACAATAGAATTTCTACCCCATAAAAAAAGCGCTTGGAGAAGCGCTTTTTTTTATATGTAATTGTGAATTATCTTGCAGAAATAGGAACATAATCTCTTGATGTCTTCCCAATATAAATTTGTCTTGGTCTACCGATTGGCTCTTTATTTTCCGTCATTTCTTTCCACTGAGCAATCCATCCTGGAAGGCGGCCTAATGCAAACATAACGGTAAACATTTCTGTTGGAATTCCTATAGCTTTGTAGATAATACCTGAATAGAAGTCAACATTTGGATATAAATTTCTAGCCTTGAAGTATTCATCTTCCAGCGCAACTTTTTCTAATTTTTTAGCAATTGCCAATAAAGGATCATTGATGTTTAATTTTTCTAATACATCATCACAAGCTTTTTTAATGATATTAGCTCTAGGATCAAAGTTTTTATAAACTCTGTGTCCAAAGCCCATTAATCTAAATGGATCTTCTTTATCTTTCGCTTTCGCAACCCATTTATCAACATTTCCACCATCATTTTGAATTTGTTCTAACATTTCAATCACTTCTTGATTGGCACCTCCATGAAGCGGACCCCATAAGGCAGAAATTCCAGCAGAAACCGTAGAATACAAATTGGCTTGAGATGAACCAACAATACGCACGGTTGAAGTGGAACAATTTTGTTCGTGATCAGCATGCAAAATCAATAAAGTATTTAATGCTTCCACAACCACTGGATCAACCTTATAATCTTCCGTTGGCATTGCGAACAGCATATAAAGGAAGTTTTTACAATAATCAAACTCGTTTCTTGGATACATAAACGGGTGGCGCATTGAATTTTTATAAGCCCAAGCGGCAAGCGTTGGCAACTTAGCCAGCAAACGGTGAATGGTTAAATCTTTAGCTTCTTTACTTCTGTTAGGATCTAAAGATTCTGGATAAAAAGTTGAAAGCGAAGAAATCATTGAAGATAAAACTCCCATTGGATGAGCTTTTGAAGGATATGCCTCGAAAAATTGCTTCATATCTTCATGAACCAAAGTATGTTTTTTAATACTTGATTCAAAGCCATCTAATTCAGCTTGAGTGGGTAATTCACCATAAATTAATAAGTAAGAGACCTCGATAAAAGATGCTTTGGAAGCTAATTGTTCAATTGAATATCCACGATAATGTAAAATACCCAATTCACCATCCAAGAAAGTAATGGAACTTTTAGTTGCCCCAGTATTTTTATATCCTGTGTCTAGTGTAACATATCCAGTTAGATCGCGCAGTTTTGAAATATCAATTGCTTTCTCATTCTCTGTACCTGTTATAACTGGTAATTCATATATTTTACCGTCTAATTCAATCCTTGCAACTTCGCTCATCTTATAATTTATTATCCTTTTTAAAAACTAAGGACTAAAATACGAAAAGAAATTTGTACCATGATATCGCAAAGTCTTATTTTTTCACAAAAAAGAATAAAAAAATAAATAAACAGGATTATAGATTTTCTTCTACATAGTCTAACATCATCTTAAACAAATGATTGCGTGTATTTCCGCCATAAATTCCATGATTTTTATTCGGATAGGCAAAAAAGTCAAATTGCTTATCTGCTTTGACTAAAGCATTAATTAGAGACATTGAATTTTGAAAATGAACATTGTCATCTGTTACTCCATGGATGAGTAAAAACTTTCCTTTCATTTGATCCACAAAATTAATTGGTGAGTTTTTATCGTATCCATCTTCATTTTCTTTGGGTGTTCGCATAAAGCGTTCGGTATATATGTTGTCATAATAACGCCAATTGGTAACGGGAGCAACCGCAATGGCCATTTTAAAGACATCGGCCCCTTTTGTTATTGCAAGGGTCGCCATAAAACCACCGTAACTCCAGCCCATAATTCCAATCCGACTCGGATCAACATAAGCTAAAGCTTGCAATGCTTTTCCGGTAGCAATAATATCCTCTGTTTCTAACTTACCCAATTGCAGGTAGGTTGATTTTTTGAACTCAGCGCCACGATACATGGTTCCTCTTGGGTCCACACAAACAACTATATATCCTTTTTGAGTTAAAAGTTGATGATACATATAATCTTGACCATCCCAAGCGTCAGTGACCTCATTATGACCAGGACCACCATACACCGTCATGTATACTGGGTATTTTTTAGTCGGGTCAAAGTTGGTGGGTTTCATCATTGTTGCATTCAAGTCAAAACCGTTTACGTTAAAAGAAAGAAATTCTTTTTTACATAAATTCATTCCGGCTAATTTATTCTTCAAAGTACTATTGTCTTCTAGCGAACGTATAAAGGACCCATCATTTTTATTCAAAGTAATTTCGGGAGGAGTATTTGCATTGGAATGAGACAAAACAAAATAATTCATCCCTGTGGTAAAAGAAGCATCATTATATCCCTCTTTTGGACTTATCAAATTGACATTTTTTCCATCTAAAGAAACAGAATGAATTGTCTTAGAAATAGCAGCATACATGGCAGAAGAAAAATAAATGGTATGAGAACTTTCATCAATACCGAGCATTTCAATGACATCCCATTTTCCTTTTGTGATTTGTGTAGAATTTCCATTAAAATCTAAACGATAAATGTGATTATAACCGTCCATTTCACTGGTTCGAAGAATTGAATTCCCATCCTTTAAAATCAATAAATTATCATCAATTTCAACATATGTTTTTGAATTTTCCTCATAAATGACCTTATGTGTAAGCGACTTTCCTGTTAAATCAACTAAATGATATTTCAATTGATTTTGATGTCTATTTAAAGTCTGTAGAATTAGTTTGTTTTGAGAGCCTGACCATGATAATCTTGGAATATATTCATATTCGCCCAAATCAATATTCTTAATACTTGGTTTCTTAACGCTGACAATATGGGCAGTAACTTTACTGTTATCTTCTCCTGCTTTTGGATACTTGTATTTATAATTTTCTGGGTACAACTCATTATAGTAAGTCAAATTGAATTCTTTAACTTCCTTTTCATCGAACTTCAAGAAGGCAATATATTTTGAATCTGGCGACCAGCAATAAGCTTTAGTAATGCTAAACTCCTCCTCATAAACCCAATCAGTTGTTCCATTTATTGTTTTGTTTCTTTTCCCATCGACAGTTAATTTGGTGATTTTACCTGAAGGAAGATATTTAACAAACAAATCATTGCCTGCGATATAAGAAACTGAATTTCCATCGGGTGAATATTCTGCCAGCGTTTGTGGACTATGTGTATCGTCTAATATTTGCAAGACTTTAGTTTTTAGATCATATAAATAATACACCGCAGTATAGCTTCTTCTGTAAATGCTTTTTATGGAAGTTTTAAATAATATTTTACTTTCATCCTTATTAAACTCAAAATCATCATATGTTACTTTCACTCCTTTATACAATAGATCTTTGCCCTCTAAAATACAGATCCCCTTATCCTCAGAGTTTAAAATACTGTGCTTAAAAATGGACCCTTCCTCATTTGTTTTTGTGTAGAAGTTTCCATCGGCCATTGATTTGAAGTCCTCTACTCCTTTGGCGATATATTCATATTTTTTCCAGATTTTCTCAACACTTAAGACTTGAGAGAAAGTAGTGAAACTGAGCAGAAAGAAGAATAAAAGTAAAATTTTCATAAAATTGATTTAGAACACGAAGTTAGAAGAATAAGTTTATTTAATTTAGGGGTAATGAAAAATTAATGTGCCTCCATTAAAACACAAAAATAATTAGAAAAATAAAGTATATCTTTGTTATGATTAAATAAACAAAATTATGAAAACACTTTTTACCTTATTCACAGTATTATCATTAGGCGCCGTTGTCGCTCAAACCAACTGTTCACAAATATTCATTTCTGAATATGTTGAAGGATGGTCTAACAATAAAGCTTTAGAGATTTACAACCCAACAAGCGCTACAGTAAATTTAAGCCAATTCTTTGTTGCTCGTTATTCAAATGGATCTTCTACTGCTACGGTTGCAAATGCTATTCAATTATCTGGGACAATTGCTCCATATTCAGTTTATGTAGCTGTTTTACAAAAATTAGATCCACTTGGTGTTGGACAAGAAGCTCCTGTTTGGGATTCTTTACAAGCTAGAGCTGATGGATTCTATTGTCCTGACTACAATATTTCTAATTGTTTTTATTGGAATGGAAATGATGCGGTGATGCTTGCAAAAGGAACTTTACCAACTACTGCAACAACTTTAATCAATGCAAGCAATGTAACAGGCTTCCAAATTATAGATATATTCGGAAAAATTGG
>Ga0304728_1000832_pt1 | contig 24231 bp, 16 predicted proteins | sample C_130625_MF_Meta_FD_190476 | JGI IMG/M metagenome (GOLD analysis project Ga0304728, IMG submission 190476) | Freshwater microbial communities from Lake Croche, Canada to study carbon cycling - C_130625_MF_MetaG (v2) (version 2) | ecosystem: Environmental > Aquatic > Freshwater > Lake | place... | reverse complement strand
AGAAGTAGGAGATGTATTTGGATCAGGTGCGGGCTTTCCAACACTTCGTGTACGTCTTTACAACAAAGACCGTGATATTATTGGCTCGCAATTAAATTCAGTACCAGCTTCTATTAGATCAGTTCTTGGCGCACCTTCCAGTAGTTCAGCCACGTTAGCAAACACCGCTTTAGATACAAATAACTTTATGTATCTTAGCAAGGTAGGTGTACAACTTGCAAGTAATTTAGTAGCATATAAGTATAACTTAGGCCTTTTACCCGCTGCCTCGGTTACAAGCTTTAGTACAATAAATACAGTCCCCTCACTAATTACTTCACAGATTAACAGATGCCCACCTCCAACTGTTACATTACAACGCTATTCACGTATAAATGGGGGTATACCATGTCGCTATGTACGCCTTTACAATGTAGGCCAATATATACAGGTGTCTCAATTAATGGTATATGATACTACAGGAGAAAATAAAGCATGGCGGGCTCCAGCTTACGCCACATCTATTCTTCCAAATAACTATGCTGCCTATGCAACAGATGGAAATGGTGGGTTCTTTCATATACCTCGCCCTGAATCAGAATGCTTCATTTCTGGAAATAATCCCTATGATTATTTAGAGATTGATTTAGGTGAAAGGCGTAATATAATTGCGGTGCGCTATATCCCTCCTACAACAAATGCTTCAAGAAATATTGGTGTGCGCGTACAACTTTTAGATGATTCAAGAACTGTTTTAGATGATTCAAAAATTGTATTAACAGAGCGGATTGTCAGTACACAAGGAGATAGTGTATTAGATTATCGTCTTTATAGTCCAACAAATCCTCCTATTAGTCAAATGATTTCTCCGAAAATTACTACAGTCGCTAGTCTATATGGCGGTGATACTATAATAACAGGTTTTTGTATTAGACAAGATAACTTTGGAACTCCTCCTAATAGCGTTGATTCATTGTATTATGTCAATCCCAACTTTAGTTGTGGTATTCGTGGAATATTAACTACAAATTCTAATAGTCTTGTAACAACGAATCCCTATTATTATGCAAATCCTGCAACCACTAATACAAACTTAATGGGGCTACATTATTCAAGCACCGATAATGCAATATATGTTGCAGATTATGTGGCGAATAAAATTATTAAAATAGTAAATACGTTTAATAATGGTAAAAATAGTTCAACTGCCACTGATTATATAACAACTGGCTTGATAAATCCTTATTCATTAGTAAAAATAGACAACCTTTTATATATTTCAGAAAATAGATTAGGCGGTAAGATATATTCGTATAATGGAACAACACTATCAAGCGCAATTTATACTGCAGACAATATTTGCTCTATAACTGTTGATTGGAGTAAAAATCTTCTTGCATGTATTGGTTCAGCAAAAACAGTCGTAAGAATTGTATTACCTTCTAATACAGATTCATTACTTTCAAGTGGTTCTCTTTCAGGACTTCCCAATCTACAATATCCTTCTGGAATCGCAGTAGATATTGCAAATAAGGTTATTTTTGTTTCTGATTATTTAAGTAGTAAGATTTATGCCGTTACACGTAGTAATATGTGGATTGTTATTGCAGGTACTGGTACTTCAGGATACAGTGGTGATAATGCACAAGGAATATTTGCAACTCTAAATGGCCCTTTCTTTTTACAATATTATCAGAATGATGGTTGTCTATATTTTGCCGATAAAAATAATAACTGTATTCGCAAAATAAATTTACAGTCAAGGCAAACACTACCAGTTCAAACAACTACAATAGTAAATGCAAAAATTGCAAATACAACAACAGTGCCTGCTACAACTGTTACAAGCACAGATACAACTATACAGCCTTTAGTAGTAAGACCTGCAACAAATGATACGTATATACAGACTCTAAACATGCCTATGGTAACTGAAATATTAAATAATACAGTACAGATACAATGTTGTTTTACTATTCTTCCAGATAGTACTGGTATTGGTTCTTATCTATTTTATTACTCATCTGGAATATTATATAAAATTACACCATTAGCATCTTCCTATACTTCAGTTTCATCGTATACATATAGTATTAATATGACATCTATGGTTGCAGGTTCTGATAATTATATGTATATGACATCAAGTAGCCAATATAAAATATATAGAACATCTCTTGCAAGTCTTAGTACTGTTCCAACATCATATTGTGGCAATGGTACATCAGGCTATAGCCCTGATGGAACATCTGCACTAGTAGCAAATATTATACCCTGTGGAATAACGTATAATACTAAAACAAATACTATGTATTTTACAGATTGCCAACCAGTATGCGGTCTTGTTCGTAAATTAAGTTCCTCTAATCTTTTGCAGACCCTTGTAGGATTATATAGTTCAACACCAATAACTGTTGAACCTACTACTTACTACAACTTTTCACGAGATTTATTACGCCCAGAAATTAATCCTTTAGCGATTTATTTAGTAAATCCAAGTGCAATCATATCAGATAGCAATGGCTATACATATATTGCAGATTCTGCTACACACTGTATACATCGTCTAACACCCTATGGTGCCTTACAACCTGTATGTGGACCCTTTCGCACAACAACAACACCTATAGATTTTTTAAATAATTATGCGATTGATATACCCTATAATGCATATAGTGTGAAATTAAATACGCCAAACTCCTTGGCCTTTGATTCAAATATGAATCTAATTTGTACTTCATTAAATGGCTGTCAAATAGTATGTATATCAAACTTGGATGGATTAGAACCAATAGTACAAGTTATATATGGACTCGGTGTAAATGTAAATAATCTAGAAAATTATACATCATTAACAGTGGCACAGTATGCAAAATATTTGAATCCTGTATATCCTAGAAGTGTTTGTTATTCGTATGCCACAAACTCACTATATTATATTGATAATAGTAGTAAATCAATATGTAGTTTAACACTTCCCTATAACACAATACTCTCTAAAACAAATAATGGAAATTTACCAAATGGTGTAGTAAATTTGTTAACATCAATAACAAATGCGAATTATATGACGATTGATATGAATGAAAATATATACTATTCTGATATATATACAAATCAAATTAAGAAATATTCGGCAACAGGAACTACTACAACAATTTTAACTGAATCAAATATGCCATATGATTTATCTGTTTATAATGAAATGTATTTATATTATATAAGCATAAATGATAACAAAATACATCAATATAATCTTACTACTAATACAAATACTATTTTATTTACAGATACTGATGGACCTAAATATTTAGTAGTTCATGAAAGCGGATATATATTTGTTTCCTATACAAATAAAATAAAAGTTATTTATATAAAGGATCAGACGCCTGTATTTAGTGTTATATTGAATGGTGATAACTATGGTCCTATTGCAGTTGATAATATAACAAATAAATTATATGTAACATCCTATAATAGTAGCAATACTACAAATACAATTAAAGAATATCCAATTACATTTTCTTTTAATCCCACACTATCAGCAACTATATCTACTACTGGACTTACAACCACTTTAAAAAATATTATATCTGATTCTGCAGGAAATCTATATATATCAGATGCAACCACTATTTATCAAATACGTAGAACTAGTAATTATTTATTAATTGCTGGTAGTGTATCAGGATTTTCTAATCCAAGGTCTATGTATTATATTTCTACTAGTACTGGTGGTACACTATATGTTGCTGATACTGGAAACAATCGTGTATGTAGTGTAGCTGTAGGAACTATTATAGCAAATACTTCTACAGCTCTAACAGGTCTCACTTTCTCATCTCCAAGTGGTGTTTTTGTAAAATCATCCATATTATATGTTACAGATACTGGAAATAATCGCATATGTAAAAAAGATCTAACTGATAATACTTCTAGCTGGATTATTATTACTAATACAGTTAGTCCTTTAGGAATAAGTGTTGATTCAAATAATATTATATATTATACAAGTTCAAACAAATTATATTCTACAAATGGAATTGTAGCTACACAAAATCTCTTAACAACATATACTAGTACTGCAAACTTAGGCCAACTTTCCATCGATTCAAATGATATTTTATTTACAAATGATACTGCTGGAAATATAGTACGATATACAGTATCAGGAAGTTTAATAGATACTGTTCCACAGTCTAACTTACTCGGATTTACTAAATATAATAATACATATTATTATGTAACATCTTCAACACTAATGTCATTTTATTATAAAAAGGGTGTAACTATAGAAAGTGCACCTTCTAAAACGTGGACTAAGGTTATTTCAAATAGTGTAATATCAATTGTTGCATACAATGGATTAATATACTGTATATTTGATAAAAGTATGTATAATTTATTACCTAATGATACAAATTCTATACAAATTTCTAATTCATATAGTAGTAATACGCCAACATCTCTTATAGCAATGCGCCTAGTTAATCCATCATCTATGATAATTTCTAGATCTGGCTCTATATTTATTTTAGATCGTAATAGAATACTGAAAATAGAGAATAAACAGAAGGTTGATACTCCGTATAAAATATATACTGTTGCAGGAGAGAGTGAAAATTCTGGTAGTTCTGTGGATAATATTCCTGCAACAGGTGCACAACTAAAATTCCCAAGCGGAACGTGTTTTGATAGCGCAGGAAATATGTATATTGGGGATACTGGAAATAACTGTGTGCGTAGAGTAGATGTGTTAAGTGGTATAGTAACAAATGTTGCTAGTAATATATCTAATATTGTTGATGTTAAAATAGATTCGGCGGGAGCTCTATATATACTTACAAGCACTAAACTATATCGATCCACAGTAAATACGTCAACAACGTTTAATAGTCCTGTAATAATTGCTGGAAATGGTTCTACTTTTTTAGAAGGGGGTTATGCAAGTAGTTCAACTCTTATACCTTATAGTGTAAATCCTAGATCAATGTGTATAGATACAAACGGAAATATATATATTGCATCAAGTGTTGGAATTACTCAAATGTTAACAGATAGGGTGCTTGCAGACTGTAGAGCAGATGTTGCTAGTAAATATAATATTGTATTTGGAGTATCAACATATACTAGTACAACTATACCAAACCCTTTAAGAAGTGGATCATACTATAATGATTATCAAGTTCAAATATCACTGTATGGAGTTTATAATGGTGCTCCCGCAACAGATGGAAATCCTCAATCTCCAGGTTTAAAGTATATAAAAAATAGTGATTATAATGCTGTAGCTACTGCACAAACGACATATGACGTTTATAACAAATTAGCTAATGATCTTACAATAAGTATGAGTGTATGTTGGTGGATTGCTTATTGGTTAAGTGATCTAATGATTAGTGATCGTTTATATCATGGAAGGTTTGGAAATTATTATATATACTATACAACTTGGCCAGGATTGGATGATTTTAATACTTATCATATACAAACCTCATATGCTACTTATGCGGATAAAAATTCTTATAATAATCTAGTTAGCACATTATCAACAAATAATAATATTCTTACACAAGATTTTAAATCAGTACTTGATAGTTCTACCATAGAGTATGCTAATGTATCCACATATCAAAATACAATGACAAATCTATTAAATCGTGTTAAATATAACGCATGGAGTACTGCAAATCCTTTTATGACAGTTGTCGATTTACGTAATGCTTTACAAAATTTATTTTCATATTCATTACCTAATTTTACATCTGCACTAGCCACTAAAAGACTAGCATATGAATCTGCATCAGATACATACTATGGACCTATACGTTTATTACAAAACTTACGTGCCAGTCTTATATTAAATGCTTCAAAATGGAATGAGATTTTAGGTAGAATAACTGCTTTACTAAATGATTACCCTGTAGATTTAAATCTACTAATTGCTATGAAGGATCACCCTGATATTACTACAAATTTAACATCTTTAATTGATAGTTCAAGTTCATTATATACAAGTATATCAAATTATCAAAATACATTGTCAGATATACGTACTATATTTAATACTATTCGGAATTTATCGGGCACAGCAAATTTTACTGTAGCTTCTAATCTAGAATCAAGAATAAGAGCTGCATTAAATAATACATTAGTATCAAGTATTGATAATGCAATAGCTAACATAGGTTCTGGATCACTTTATAATTATAATAGTACAATGATAGCTAGATACGGTCAAACAACATATACAGCAACCCCAACAAGTGGTACTTTAGCCATATATAACACTGACAATAGTGCATTGCAAACGGCAATACAAAGATTAGACAATTTAAATACAGTAGTCCCAACTACAGCACAAATACTTACCGTCCAAAGCCAAGCAACTGGATTTGTTGTAAAAATTGATATTAATGGTATTATTAGAGTATATGCAGATGGAGTAAGAGAGCCTACTGGAATTACAATTGATAATGCTGGAAATCTATATATTGTTGATCATTATACAAATAATATATATAAATTAGATCCAAACTGGAATAAAAAGTCAGAATTATGGAATGAAACAGCTAAAATAAATACTGGTTCTAATAAACCTTATGGAATAGCTCTTGATAACAATAATAATCTTTGGATCACTTTTAATTCAAATGATGTTAATTATTCAACATCAGATACATCATTATTAACAAGTAGTACTAATGTACCAGCTAGTTATGGTAGAATATTAACAGGTGCAAATGCGCATAAAATCTTAAATTACACTTATAATAATGGAACTAATACTTATACACTGGTAAATGCAAATCAAATAGGTACAGGAGATGCTGCGATAAGCCCATATACAAATTATTATGGAAATATATCCAATCCAGCCCTAAAAAATCCAGCCCTAATTACTATTGATAAAAATAACCGCCTCATATTTACCCAAAGTGCTTTACACAGCGTACTATTAGTCCCACTAAACTCACCATCAACAACTATATCTAACATAAAATCAATTCGTTTTGAACCACTCGCAGGAAGACGTGTATGTCTAAAAAGTATTGTTTTTTCTCCTGCTATTACTTCATCACAAGTTATTACAACAAATGGTACAGCAACTACTTTACCATATTCATCAAATATAAATGATATAAATCCATTTATAAATATTACTTTTACATCACCAACAACTATATCATTTAGTAGTCTCACTCTAATTGCAAACGCTGGAGATATTGATGCAGTTGGTATGAGAGTTCTTCTGTTCGATTCAACAGATACTCTTGTATCAAATCGTGCAACGACAAACGCTATTATAACTACTGCTGGCTATAGAATAAATTATGATGGCGTTACAGAAAGCAACAGTTAATCCAGTAAACACTCTGTGAAATCAAGAGCCTTTTCCTCACGTTTTCTAAGGTTACTAGGACTTGATGCACCATGCTGCCACGTTTCCATATTATAAGTACACTGCTTATAATATGAACACCGCTTCTTCCACTGCGACTTATACATTTGCTGTGAATCAACAATATCCACAATAATAGGAATAACAGTGCGCTCAGATTGCCTGACCCGTAAAATACGCCCTGTGCTCTGTTCAACCGATTTCCGTGGGCTCGCAAGAACAACCGCATTCAGTGTTTTAATATTCATGGCCTCTGAGGCCATTGCATACGAAGCAAGAAGGATTTTAGCGGCGGCGGCCCCTGCCTCACGTATTGCCTCCTTCATCCCACCAATATAATAGCCAATGGCGTGCCCAGAAGGCTTCAGAAGATTTTCAATAGCCTCCAAGTGTCCAATCCGTTCCGAAAGTACAAGAATCTTCCGTTCAGGTTCTTCTGCAAGAAGAAGAATCCACCGTACAATTTCCTGTGTCCGCTCTTCACATCCAAGAATATTTCCCAAGAGTTGTGCAGTTACTACTTCCCCTTTCCAATTTGTCGGCGTTGTATTATATACAGGGTCATCACTAGTAATATGCACCGATTTGACTGTTACACTAGGATCCGGTTCCCGTGTCTTCTCCCAATATACAGGCTGTCCTAGGAACCAGAAGAACACCTTTGTGAGCCCATCTTCCCGCTTTGGCGTTGCAGAAAGTCCGAGCATGTGCTTAACCTGAATCTTACTCAAGGTCTTTGAGAAGTGCTGGGCACCAAGATGATGGCATTCGTCAAAGATGGCGAATCCATAACTCTGGAAGATGGTTTCGCTGAAATCCTTTCCGCACAGTGTCTGAATCATACAGATTGTACAGTCATATTCAGGTTCAACTTCCCGTCTTGGGCCCTGTAGGATTCCGATGCGGAGCCCAGGCATAAGCGCTTCTAGTTCCCCTTTCCACTGGTTCATTAGAAACTCCTTATCAACAATGACAAGAAAGCGCTTCGCCAACTTAGCAGCAATAAGAATCGCCATAAAGGTCTTTCCTCGTCCACACGGCACACAGATTAAGCCATTTGCGCCAGCATTTATGAACTGGTCAACAATATCTGTCTGATACGGATAAGGTGTTCCTGTAAAGGGCACAGTCATTGGCAGGCCTTCACTTAAAACAGAAGAATCCTCTTTTCCGAACTTTTCCACCCCGTAGTGACGAGGAAGATACCAACGTGTAGCAGATTCACGATAGATTTTAAAGCTGAGTGCCTCTTTTGCACCCACTGCTGCAAACTTCGGATTGATTGCAGGGCACACAAGCAGATCTGTTTGCAACATCTTTGTTTCTAATGGTGTTAGCGCATCCTTACGAATAGAATACCCCTTGTGTGTTAAGATTTTCCCCAAATTCATAGTATCGTATTTTTACAAAAAATGCGATTTCATGAATCAATTTTACTACACTCAATATAGAAATGAAAGGTGCTCGTCTAGCAGTATTTGCGGCTGCCCTTCTTGTCTTCGTTTTCAGCAAGTACATTCCTAGTGCAGTTCTTAAACTCACTGTTGGAAATTATGCAGGTGTTGTTATTTTAATAGGTGCCGTTTTACTAACAGCCTATTACGATGTAATCCTTGCACTTGCAGTGTTCTTAGGCGCCGGTTCCCTTTTCTTAGAGAATCGCAAGCGGGTTCTTATGACTCTTGTTCCACTAATGAATGATAACCTAGAAAAGACGCTTGATGGGGCGCCAGTGGCTGCAATAACAAAGGGTGCCGACGACTTAATTGAGGGAGAGGCCCACCCGGAACACGAGGAGCCCGATGTAGAGTCCTTTAAATTTGAGCCGTCAAAGGATGCATCGGATGAATTTAGCCCGGTAGGGGAGAGTATTGATACTAAGCACCCGCTAGAAACGGCGTCGGCAAATTCTAATAAGGGGCTTGCAGAGCATCTTACGCGGGAAGGGGTTGTTTAGACCGTTTTCTAGTTCTTCCACAGCCCCAACCAAAACATGTTGTATTATTATTATTTAAATTATTTATTATTCTCTCTAAATTATTTGGTCTGGTACTATATTTACGCCTATTAGACAATGTCCTACTAGTTTTAAATCCAATATTATTATAATATTTATACAACTTCTCTGCATTAGGTTCTTCACGACCAAATGTTTTACCAAAACTTGGCTTTGCTTCAAATTCTATCGGAAGATTAAGACTATTTGCAATACATACTATGCCATATAAGACTTCTTTCATAGTACCCCTGTGCTTAGAATTATTAGAAGTTCTTACAAACTCAGAAATATATAAATTATGATCCCCTTTTATAAGACGAATAAATCCTATAAATATAGGAGTATTTTTTTCAAATACATATATAACAATAGTTTCATCATCTTTTATATTCAATAAATTAAGAAAATCGGCTGGTCTATTTGTTGGCATACCTTCATTATAGCCTAAATTAATATCATATTTATTTATTAGTTTTTCAATAATTTTTTTACACTTCCCCTCCATATCTACACATACTCAATAATTTGCGGAATATCATCCAGCAAATTCTTATCGATTTTTAATCCAGTGACAAGCGGAAGAATTGCAAGATGTGTTAATTCAATGCTCGGATCCAAAATCCGTGAAAACACCAAATCATTTAGTGTTAAAGGAAAAACCTTGTAAAGATGCGAGGGCACCTTGAACCCTTTTACAATTCGCAGTATTTTTACCAAATCGTCAAAACTATAAATCAGAAAAACATAGGACCCGTTCTTTATAATTTTTTTATACGGAACCGATTCTATAATAGCCTCAATCATTTTTACAGACACATCCTTATAATCAAATAATTCCTCAAGAGTTTCACGAATTGCAGTATATAAAACCGTTTCACCGGGTTCCTTAGAACCTCCAATTCCACTTATAACAGCAGGGTCCTTATAGGGTTGATATGCAGCCAATAAATGCATTCCATTTGTAAAAACGGTCCCTGCAGCCTTATAAGCCACTTCAGGATAAATCTTCTTTTCTGGGCTTTTCCGCCGTGTTAATCGCCTGAAGAAATTTAAGATCCCAGACCTCTTTTTGGTTTCACTCATAGCTAATTAGCCCCTATAAATAATTAGTTTGCATGCTTTAGCACCATACCTATCATAAACCCTATAAAGCCACAAAGAATGCCAATAATCAAATACGTGGGAACATTTGTTAAACTTCTATATGTGCGCTGAAAATATCCGCCCCCGTGTCCAACGGCAGATGTCCCAACAGTACCGGTTATACATACAAAGATAATAATAATCACAATAATTGCCGTAAAAAAATAAGAAAGAGCCTTTGATACATATTTTGTATAAATTTCCGCAGTTATTGTACCAAGATTCACAGAGTTCTTCTTTAATGCATCTCTGTCTGCAAAGACCTGTGTTAAAACTTTACCATTATGTGGATCAATAACGATTTTTCCATCAAGGACCTGCTTTTCTGGATCAAAGGGTACACATTTATATGCATCCGTACTGTCAACAATATTTGGTGTAATAGGATTTGCACCAGCACCAGGTGGCACTAAGATATTATTTGTTGCACCAACATATTTAGTAAAATCAAGAGCTGTTCCAATTATATAAGGACTATTTGGATATTGTATTCCAATAGGTGCAATATATCCTCCATAAGTTGTATTTGTTGTAGAATTTGTAAAAATTGTTTTAATACGAGCCATAGTTAAATCGGTTACCTTGAGCCCATCAACTGATATAATATTTAAGATATCTATTCGTGATGCATTAAGACCTGCTGATCCAATACATGTTGAATAATATGCAAATGTACTATTTGTTGCAGAGGGTATAAGGTCCTTTAAAGAAATATTTTGCGTGGCACCTGCTACACCAAAGGCACTTAAATAGGGTGGGTCAGATGCTACAGGCACACGTAGAATTGGAATTACTATAACAAGATATTGGAATATTGGTGAACCAAGCGTTCCAGAACTAAAGGTTAGTATAATATCTTCATAATTTTGAATTTGAGAATTGGAAGGGATAATCCAATTTTTGTGTGTAGGATCAGTTAGCTGAACTGATTCTAAATTATACGTGCGACCATTATACCGAACACTAGAGGATTCACTATCATCTAAGAGTCCATTGTTACTTGATATAAAATTAGGATGGGTTGTTCTAACATGCCATTGAAAATCAAAAGAAAGAGGTTGAAGTATAGCAGTATATGTCTCTGGTGTAATTGTAATATTGGTTCGTGCTGGAAAGTTTGATATTGAATTATTTGGACATGCCAGCATCCTTTTCTCTATTTGGTAAGTAGGCTTTATAGGGGCACACCCTTTACACAGTAGGGATATAGGACGGGCCCGATATACGATATATTGTTACTGAGGCTGACTGTCCACTGGGAACTAGAGAAACAGTATCGCCATCATATAATTCACTGCATCCAATATCATCAACACAATTATAATTATTATAACGTATCGGTAGTTGTACTGGGTTATATGAGTCGGTACGGGAATAATATTGGTATCTGTCTGACCGGGATGCAGTACGCCGACCATAAAGGGGAAGGACATTGCCATCATCGGTTTTTAAAACACCCATTTGCTGGTAGGTTTCTGGGATTCCACGTGTTGCAAATGAAGGAAGAGTCCCTGGAGGTCCCCGTATTGCAGACAGGTCGGGATAGGCATAAAAATCACGTTCAGGTTTGGGGGCCCGTGTATAACGGTCATCTCCTGAGCTCATAGTTGGTGGCGGTGCAACCATTTGAACATTAATATCGGGCTGTAACACTACTTGGTCAATTCTATTAAGTAAATTTTGATACGATACATACATAATCCCTAAAAATAAGATTATAGCGCACCCTATGGAAAGTGCAGTATAAGATATGTAAAGTCCGCTCTTGCGCACCATTTCTAATTAGTGCGATCTTTAAGGATCTGACGGTCCACTAGAAGCTCCCTTCACATTTGTAGACGGTTGACCCTTAAATAAGGCAGTGCCCTTAGCAATTAAGGCCGTAAGGATTCCATCATTATCGGGCCCATTCTGAAGAACTGGGTTTGCTGAGGGAGCATGCTCAACACTTGTAGAAGTGGGAGTTAGTTCAGGAGGTGTTGGGATAATTTCTTTAGCCTTTAGTGTCGCAGGAAGAGTGTGCATAGCACCTCCTTGCTCAGCAGGAAGAACCGGTGAGATTTGAAGAGAATCAAGAATCTCGGGTGACTCTAGTACACCTGTTATTGTGGTCTTAGGATTAAGAGGGGCGGCGGTCTTATTCTTTTCTATACGCTGGTGAATGGATATAGGGTCTTTTGCCTGAAATCCCTCACGTTGCTGTTTAGTATAGACAGACTCCTTCATCTCGGATCCAGGTAGTGCAGGGTTTACTGCACGAGGTAATATGAATAAACGAAGAAGGGCTGCGCCAATAAAAATAATGGCAACCGTGGAAACTGACTTTGTAGCTAAATAGACCAGGAGGCCTGCAACCGATGTCGCAGTCATATAGGTTGTAGGAAAAGTTACTAGTCCATACACTACGGCTGCCGCAAGAATAACCATTTCAGTTTGTCTAGGCACCATTCTATTAGCAGATCAGAGACTAAAAAGCGGAACTATGAGTCGCTGTAGGACCCAGAAGGAGCCTCCTGCAATTAGAGATTTTAGTACAAGTCCTAGCATAGTAAGTTGGCCTGTGGCGAGTATCATCGATGGAAAATAGTGCGCAAAAAGGAAATTTACAACCGGGAGAGAGAAGACAAAGACAAGGACACTCACAATAAGAGGTGTCTTAAACTCATCTATAAAGCGCTGTAGCAGGCTTTTGCGGGGCTTATAAGATGCAAGTGAAGGCGGGGGAAGCGGTTCATTTGCAGGGGCATAGGCTGTGTTTCCAGAACCATGCATGGCGGCAGCAAAGTCGGCAGGCGTTGGCTGTGAATTTCCTATCATGTGCGCACGCCCAGGTCCGGAATCCATCACATGCGTATTGACAACCGTATTTTGCGATGGAGATGATATAACTCCTGAATTACTTGGAAAGCCGGAAGGAACTGGTGGAGGAAGTGTATTGCCACCAGAATTCATTTCATTCAGAATTTGATCTACAAGATCTCCATCCCGCCCCGAGGGTGGCGAACTGTCTAAGTCTGAAAGAAGGGTACTCATATTCTGAATTGCTGAATTGAAAGGTTTTTTCTTGATTACCGCATTAATACATTCTAAATGGCTCTATGATACCTTTTTCAGGGCACACCATAGTATGTGTCTTAAACTGATAGCATTTTGAGCCAAGTTGATAAGTTGATTTTACAATTTCATCCACTGATGGCGCTTTTTGTTTTATACAATTGTCCCCTTTGCATACAGGTTTAAAGACCGCTACAAGCCCAATTCCAAGAATAAGACTGCCGACTACTTTAAAAGCTTCTGATTTAAGAAACTCGAACATTCCTTTCTATGCTAGTTTTAGATGTTAAAGCACTTTAGAATAATTCCATTTCTTGTAGGGGTTGCAATTGGAATATTTATACTATTTTTTTATGTTACGCTGCCACCGACTGTGTATATGTATCCGCACCCCGATACTGTGAAAGATAAGGTGTATAAGGACAGAGATGGAATCTGCTATTCGTATACGTCTTCAGAGGTTGATTGTGATAAAAATGAGGAGACCTTGAAGCAGTATCCTTTACAGGGTTAATAAGGTCTTCTTGGTGGAGTCTTTCTTTTCCTTGTTGTTGTTTTAGGCCTATTATTATGTTTTGGAGGACTCTTGTTTTTTGGAGGCTCAGGATCTCCTAATATATGAAATACTGAAGCCATGATTAATCTTCCAAGACTTAAACTACGTGGGCGTTTTCTTGGTGCAGGGTTTGCATTAGAAGATCGATCACCCATTCTCTCTATCGCTTACCCACAAATTTCCGCTTCGCATTAATAATTCCAGCCACCTTTGCAGCAGACTGCTGGTCTGTTGAAATTACAGCCTCTAACGGCTTTTCATTTACTCCCACTTCACTCGCAGAACCCTCACGCAACTTGTATCGGAGTTCTTCTAGTGCTGTTCCAACTGCATTCTCATAGAGCCACTTTGTCTGAACAAGGATCCCTGCATCACGCTCCCCTAGCCCCGTTCCAGAAGGCCCCTTACGTATATCAGCAAATATGAAAGTATCGCTATCTGTTGCCAATAACTTCTCTTTTAGAATTGGGTGCTGTTGATAAATTGCTGTGAAGATTTTTAGCCAGATATCCTTTGGCTTAGCAGGTTGGAACTCCAACTTCTTGGTAAGAAAGCGCATTGTACGAGTTGAGCGTGTTCCGAGAAGTTGCTTCTTGAGGTCTAGTTGGCCGGCACCTTCCGCTCTTAACGCCTCGTACGCTTGTAACCCTGTAAAGTATTTGGTATCATCTAGCGTGAACTCAACGGGCCAGAAAGGGCTTAAGAATCCATTTGGGCTATCGTCGGCCTCAAAGAATATACGGGCATACTTGCCATTCTTCATCTTTTGTCTAATAGTCATTTCAGATGCATCTGGAGCCTTGTCAAAAGTTGCATCGGCATCTGTGGCGCCTTCTACATTGTCAGATTCACTATAGGTTCCATAAAATTCAACGTAAGGATACTCTAGTACTATAAGGCGGGCTAATTCCTTGTCAAAGGGGTCTTTGCCTTCTGAAATGAGTTTTCTACTTTCATAGGGCTGGTCAAATAATATGTCACGGACTTCAGGATTTGGAATAGATTTAATGGCTCTTGAACCATATCGAACACGGCTAAGAATTTGGTCGGCTTCTGCCATTGCTTTTTGGGCCGCTAAGACTGGTTGCGTTGCACCATTTAACCTATAGGATTCAGTTGCTTCTCTGACCTTCTTAAGAGCATCTTCATACCGACTTTCCGCTTCACCGATCGTATCAAGACGGTTTTGATCACGCTCGTCACGGCTAACCGAATCGTAGGCCACGTAATTTTTTAGGGTTACAACAGATTCTTCCGCCCCTGATTTAGAAAAAATCACAAGATTGCCGTCATCACTGTATGTGTATTGATTTGGATTCTTTTCACGCTTTTTATAGAAATTATTAATTTGTTTTGCAACTGCCTCGGAATATGGAGGACTGCTATTTAAATAATTTGTTAGATCGGCTTTTTCTACAAGAGGTACAGGGGCAACAGCAGGAACAGCTGCAGGAACAGCTGCAGGAGCATTCACATTTTTACGAGCATTAATAGCAGTATTTACACTTCTAAAAGCATTTGCGTTACTACTAGCATTTTGAGAAGGAAGAGCAGTTTTAAGAGCATTAGACATAGGAGCATTAGAGGCAACCGCATTAGAAACAGGAGCATTTATGTTTCTGGGAGCATTATTAGCGGGCGCAGCAGCACTAGCAACAATAGGACCAGAATTATTTGCATTTTTAGCTGCTACAGCGCTAGTATTGGCATTAACAGCTGCATTAGCATTCGTATTAGCAATTGGTGGTGTAGTATTTAAAGCATATTGCGGTGTTGTATTAGCATTCATAATCGCAGCAGCATTCGCAGCATTTGCTTGAACAATATTTGCGCTTAAATTTCTATTATCTAAGTCTGCCATCTCTCTAAAGATACAATCTACTATGAGTGGACCTGAAATTGATCCCTTATTCTACGCCATGCAGCACACTTTTGGCATTGTTCATGCCGTAACACTCACATTAATAACATTTGGACTTATTATTTCATTTCCAAGTCTAATGGACTGGTCATTTTCCTTTCTTGGTTGCATTCTTCTCCCAGCTATATCAATTGCTCTAACATGCTTATGCACCAGTTGTATTCAATATGTATGTAAAGGTTCAATACATATTGCATCCATTTTAAGATCAAGTTGGATTCCACCGTTTGGAATCTTTATTATAAATTTACTTATTCTTCCACTGAAGCTTATGCAGGCCGGTTCAATTGGTCCTTTCTCAGCGCTTATGGCAACATCCATTTTTATGAATGGAATTACTACATGGCTACTACAGGTTTATTCTTCATCTGATACCGTTGGCGCATCTACAGGTCTTTCATTACCAACATAGACATACTTTGGTTTAGAAGGATCGCTACGTTCCTCATTTAGAACATAGTAGCCGGGCTTCTTGAGTTCCGTGTCGCCAATATAGACGTATTGAGGTGTACCAGCCCTCTTAGTAGCATTTTCATTTAGCATATGATATCCCTTTTCCATAGACTTATTGATTATGTTGCTTCGGCGTGCAGATGTTTTAAGAGGTAAGGGTTCAACAGCATCTTCCGGAGATTCGTCTTCTGTTGAAGATACTGCATTCATGACTGGGGCTACAACACTAGTAGCAACAGTCGCAGTAGTGCTACTAGCATTACTATACTCGCCCACAATGAGAAGTGTTACAAGATATGAAACTATTGCCCAAACAATGCAGAAAAGCCAAAAAGGGAATATGCTATGCTCATCAGAAACAGTACCAAACTCCTTCCATGACCCATCTTTTTTAAACATGAGTTTTGGTCTGAATAAAAGGAGTCCTGCAACACCTGATAAATATAGAACTGCACTAAGAATCAACGTTCTCATCTCTGTCTTTTAATCAGGGTAATATTTTTCTTTATAGACTAGACATATTAAGATCACCAGACTTTGTATTATTTTTTGTAAATTCAAGATGAATTCCAATAATATTTAGATGAATACTACGTCTTCTCCATGTTTCTGTATGGAAATATTCATCTTGACGCCCATCAAATGTTATAGGTTTAAAGCCACCTTTATTTATAATTTTCCTATGAAATATATAAAATATATCATCAAGTATTATTTTCATTGTATTAATATCATATTGACAGTCGCCAATATTTTTCCATGGGCCTTCACCATTAACAGACATTCCATATTTTATCTTTTTGGGTCCAATATATACTCTAGCTCTTGCATTAATGGCATTGTCCAATAATTTGTCAAAATTAATCGGCTCTAATAATTTAATTTCAGGTCTAAATTTAATATACCAATCATACTGCAATTCTCCACGATGTTCACTAATAAAATCACAGATCTTGCTAAATTGTTTTTTAGGCGATTTAAATTTAAATTTTAATTTAATAATATTTTCATATACATGAAAATCATCATTGCTTGATATGGCACAATAGTCTACTTGCATATTTCTTAAATAATTATTTAATATAATAATATTATCAATATGTTCACTATTATGTTGTTCTGATGAAATTATTACTAAGACTTTCATATATATAAAATGAGTATATTTTTAGACCTTTAATAATCATCTTCAGCCATCTGATCATTATCATACCCACCTTCTGCACCTTCTTCATAGATCACCTCACCCGCCGTAAAATCCTGGAATCCCATGGCTTCACGCTGTGTCCGCTCACGCTCATACTGCTCAGGATTATAGGCATAAATCACATTTGTTCCACCGACGGCCCAGTCACCTAAGCCAAGTTTCTTCTTCATCTTTTCAACCGCCTTTGCCTCGGGCGTTAAATCGTCAAACCGCTTAATAAATGACATCTTTTCAATCGTATCACGCTTTGTAATCATTTCACGGATCTGATCATCACTGAATTTGGTCGATTCTAGGCGAAGTTTTTGTAGGCATACATCAACAATCTGTATTGGTGCCCGTGCACCAGTATCAACAGTTGATGCAGCCTCTTCGCTCATATCTGGAGGAACCACATTCGGATTCATAAACTCAACAAGAATACCTCCAATAAGCGCAGTGATTACAAAGGGGATTCCAATTGGGCCACCAGCAATATACGACGAGCGAATCGACGACTTTATTATATTGACTGCATCTACAAGGCGTGCTTGGGCCCACTTCATCTTGTGTAACGTGAAACCATTTGCACGTTTGGCAAGTGTTGCCATATACTCTAAATGGCTGTCCAATATGCGATTAATATCCTGTTCAGTTCCTAGGCCAAGTTTGTAACTCTTTTGTACACGAAGACTCTTTGTCACAAAACCTTTGACAAGACGCTGGAATGCTACAAGAAAATAGGTTCTAATGGATTCAACACACTGTATAGGATTGCTTTCTAGGACCCGCTGTAACGTAGTAGCGTTTAGGTCCCCTAGCCGACTTTTGCACTCGGCTATAATGTCTGTCGCAACATTGGAAATTGACCCATACGCATCAATAGGATCATCATTTTCTCCGAGTTTGGACAATGCTTCAATTGTCTGACTAATCGCATTTCGCCACCCTACAAAAGGCTCAGGCTCCATTAAACGGAACTGCTCAAATAATTTTGTTCCTGACACGGGCTTCTTAGGAATAATTGGATCCACAAGAAAGGCCTTGTGCGAAGCATCAACGACTTCTTGGAAGGTTTCCTGTGAAACTTCAATGCCCTGTGTGTCTAGTGCAACTTTTCCCTTTGTAATGATAGATTGTATTTCTTCATTGTAGGCCTTTGTAAGCTCCTTTTGTGTTTTTGAGTCAATTGAGATTGGGGGAAAAGGTAATACAGTATAGGGACTTTCAGTATAAACGTAGCCACATGAACTGCATTCATTTGTATAACCTGGTGTGTGGGGAAGACCTTTACGTGGTCCTTGGTAACACACATTTAAGAAGATTTTATACATGAACTCAGGCAATATAATGCCTTCAAGGTTTTCTTGCCGACGAGGTATAAACATGAGTCCTAAATGGCCACCAACGGGTCCTCTTGGATGCATTTTAACTGGTAGGTCGGTCATGGAGCCCTTTTTATCCTTCCAGAAATTGCCTGGTTCTTGAATGCGGGAAAGACAGCACGTCGCCTCAGCAAGAAGACTTTCCTTTAGATAGAGTCCATTTTCCTTTCCATAGCGGTGCGCCTGAAGAATCCATGCACGGGCGACCTGTGTTGGAGTCGCAGCCTGGGCAACAATAGCCTCTTTTGCGGTATCCTCATCATTAATATTATAGGGAACAGGTGTAAAACGGTGTGGAATCTGCTCAGGAAGTTGCTCAGAATATATTACACTGCCGAATAATTCTTTAAGGTGCGCCTTTTTAAGAGAAATTTGGAGTTGGGCGCCAGAATTTGTTAAAAGGGCGACCATGCGCTTATTCATAAGTGCAAGTACAGAGTCTGCCCGCTTCTTTTCAGATTCCCGCTGAAATCCTGTTAAATTCCACGGAGCAACCTGCTCATTAATGCTGGCCACTGCACAGGCAATATAATTCATTCCCGTAGTTTCCTTCTCATTTCCAAGAGGATATCCAGTAAATCCTGCAACACATCCAGGAATTCTGTAGCGCATTACGTAGCCAGGAATATTTGTCTGAATTTCTAAGAGGCAATTTACTGCAGTTGAACCGACAATAATTCTGTTTATGTGAATATCGTAATCTAGTGTGCGCTTACCGTCGATCGCCTTAGGATATTCTTTGCGTGACGGCTGTTTAAGAACATCCGATTCTACCCGCTGAACAATTTGCATATAAGCTTCTGCCACAGGAATAATTCCAACGGCGTCGAAAATTTTCCTTGCGGTTCTATAAATTAGCGTCTGCGTTTCAGTCTTGAAGGTCAAGTCCCTATTGGCTTCTGATGGTCCAAGTACTAGGTCAATACCATCGTCATCGGCGTCCTCTAAAACGGCTCGCCCAGACATTGGTGCACCATTATCAGAATATTCAATACTTGTGTCATAATCAATTTCGGAAATTGCCTGCCCACAATTTCCACACATATATTGTCCGTTAAATTGCCCCGCACTAAAATTCAGTAGGAGTTCCTTGTGAAGAGCATCCTTCTCACGAGGATGTAAGAACTCCTGTAGCAGTAGAACTTGGTGATAACATACAAGATTTTGCTTACAGGCTGCACAAGTTATCCAATTCTCTGCACGACCGCCCTGGAATTTTGTGAGAAATTTCGCAAATAATTGCATGCGAATTCCCTGGTCCTTGACCCTGTAAATTGAATTTAGACTTGCCACGTGGGGGCAACTATTGGGCACAGGTTCATCCCCAGAATTTTTCCGGTTCTCTGCACGAATTAGTGCATTTCTTAATGACTCTAAGAATTGATCACGCACCCGCCGATTCCGTTCAAGAGCAAGAGGACCAGAAACCTGGGCAATAGTTTTAATTAAGAAGGTGGGTACAATTGATAAGAGGTAAGCAAAGGTTGCAACATCACTGTTCTTGTAGAAGGGGGTTAGCTTGGCCAGATCCTTGAGAAACTCCCCAAGAATCGGCTCACTCTCAAGTGTTTCAACTATTGACGCAAAAGCATCATCAGATAAGAAGGGATTCGAAGTAATTTCGTGCTCTGACGCAGCCTTATTAGACGCTTCACGCACTTCAACAATATACTGTTTTATTAGCGCTCGCATCATTTGAATCTTTTCAATAAGAACATCTTGCTGGTCAACATTATATTCCTTCTGTGAGAGTCCATAATTCACAAGACTTTGAGGAACATCTCCTAGGCCAAGCGGATAAATTGGAATTTGGCGGAGCCAGTCTTCAAGTGGAATATTTCCCTGCGTATTTCCTGTGAGCCCTACTGAAATAATTCCTCCTGATGTCGCCTCATCAGGAATTCCCCCAAGAGTTTCCAAAATCGCCTTCATGGTCTTAGAGGGCTCATGACTGTTTGCAATGTCAAGTGCAACTTTTCCAGAGCGTGTTGAGCCCAAATTTCGTTGCTCTGAAAGGGGAAACATAAGAGTTCCTGCAAGATCCCCAACTTCTCCCGATTCTACACGACGCTCTGAAGGATCCTTTTGCTTTAAACGGGTTGAACGGGCGCCAAGGCCACGCATTAAACTCATGGGAATTTTTGTTACAAGTTCGGACGTGACAAGCACATCCTTATCAGCCTGGAGCGCAGGAAGACCATCAATACTAGGATTATCTAGGTCAGGCGTTCCACGAAAGAACTCCTTATCGGGTTCAAACTGTACATATTCATAGTCTCCAGCAGATGTCCATGTTGAACCATATTGGTTATTTAAGGTTTCCCATGAAAGGAACCAATTGGGTAGTGAATTGCCGGCTCCCAAGTCTCCTGCCTGAATTCCTCCTAGTTGCGTTTCCATGTATTCAACAGTTTCATTGATAACATCGCTTAGGATTTTAACATTTACTCCTTGTGGCTGACTCGAATCATCTTTGTCATCACTGCGGTCTAGATATAGTGTGCGTTTTGCGTTAAGTATATAGCGTGAAAGAGGAATATTTGGTGCATCTTCTAATAATTCCGCAAGTGTTGAGTAAGATGTTGGTACTGATCCTACTGGTTCTCCACTCTTTGAATATTGTACAATTGAATTGCGAAGAATCATGCATTGTTCAACAAAGACACGGATCTTTTTATGCATTTCAGGATTCTTTTGTGCGGCGGCATCTAAGGATAATATGAAATCCTGTAACATGTCATTACGTTGAATAATGTCTGGGTAGAATCTCTGGGCAGATGGAACTTCACGAATTATATATTCTTTTTCTTCTTGTAGCTCGGTTTCCAAGATGTCTTCGAATACGTCATTAAAGGTGTCCTCTTCTTCTAATTCCTCTTCTTCTGTGACCGTATCGTCTTCATTAACAGGTTCCCGTAAATCACGTGTACGTAACACTGCAAAGGACTCGTCTAAGGGAATTCCTGTGAAATTGCATTCAAGAAGAAGTTCAGTACCGGCCTCATCTTCTAATAAAAGACTATCATCGTTTTCATTCACCGATTTAATCATATATACTGGTCCAGGCTCTCCAGTTTCACTAAAGGTTTCTGCCTTTTGGCCGACGTGGGCGTCAATTAATGCAACAAAGGCAGGGTTTGTGCGCTTTGAAATTAAGTATGGCTGTTCAATCTTTAGTGACGGGTCAAAATCATCATCAATGATTTTAAGGTCAATAAGACGGTCAGAAACTCCATCGGGCAAGATTCGTATAAGCGAAGATGGCTCAATATAGTAAATACGACCTTTTAACTTATCATAGCGCCCACCTTCAATAAGTATATAGTCGCCTAGTTCGAAGGATAAGTCTTCTTCTTTTTCTGTATCGGTCATTGGGGCCTCCCTATCGGCTACTATGAAAATACGTGTACCTTGATAAACGGTACTAATCCTTTCTAAAAAATTGACAGATAGTTTGACATGTAAAAATACTATAAACAATTCTAAATGAGTGTTGAAGTGAATGAGTTTCAACGTCTGTGCCAAATGTTTCCTGAGTGGGAGTCGCTAAAGACCTTTCTAGTAAATGAGGCGGGTCTTCGTATCATTGTGTCGGAGGATGCACCTGGACTCGCTGTTGTACGTTATGTAAAGGATAAAAGTAAAATGGACTGTGAAAGTATTAATGTACCACTCTTTCGTTCAGTAGTCATTGATACTACTACAACAAATGTTGTGTGTATGGCGCCACCAAAGTCTAAGTCTGGTCTTCCGCCTCTTCTTAAGACCTTTACACAGATTCAAGACTTTGTTGATGGCTGTATGATTCAGGCTTTTATGACAAGTGATGGCGTATTACGTCTAGCTACACGTACTCAGATTGGTGCCAAGAATACCTTCTATAGTTCAAAGTCGTTTGCGACACTCTTTGAAGAGTGCCTTGCATCTACACCCATTCGGACTCTAGATTGTCTAAAGACCCTTATGTCTGAGCGTCTTAACAATCTTAGTGCTTCAGCAGTATTTGCCAGTTTTGTAATCCAGCACCCTGAGCATCGTATTGTTGTGAAATGCCGTTCACCAGAATTAACAATGGTGCACTTTGGTTATACGAGTCTTGAAGGTCTAGTGACCTTAGAGGAAGATAGCAGCCTTTGGCAAGTTCAACTACGCTGCCTAGAGGCCCCCAGATCCTTGCCCCAAGCCTTTACAAATGAAGGTGAAAGCCAGGCTCTTGTAAGGACGTGCAGTGTTTCAGAAGGCTTTTGCTGGCAGGGACTCGTATTCAAGGATGGAACGGGTGCTCGCTGGAAAATCCGCTCAAAGTCGTACCTTCTTCTTCGTGGGCTTCGTGGGGGTGAGGCGCACCCTGTAGAGCGCTTTCTTCGCCTGAGGAAGTCGGGAAAGGTTATTGAATATCTGAAGCATTATGGTGAAGAGCGTGCACTATTCTGGGACTATGAGCAGACGCTTCGGGCAAAGACGGCCGAGATTCTTAAGGCGTATGAATCTGTGAATAAGACACGGTCAACAACTTTTGCCGAACTTGATGAGAGTTACAAACCGGGCGTCTTTATGCTTCACAATCATTATCTAACAATGCTTCGCCCTGAAAAGAAGGGGTCTATTCGGCTAAACCATGCAATCAATATTGTGAACTCAATGAAGGTCTTTGAACAGCGCCGGCTAATTGGGGTTTAAGGTGATTTAAGCACTATGAACTATATCAAATTTTTTTCGTAAGGGACACAAGGGTCTAAAAAAGTATCACCTCTATATTAATAGAAGATGTCTAGTGCTACGAACTACGTTATTGGTTGTGATCTTGCTACTTGTATGTCTATGGTCGCCGTTTGGAAAAATGGCGGTGTTGAAATTATTGCCTCAGATACTGGAAATCGTACTGTACCCTCAGTAATCACTTTTGGCGAAGAGCGCCTTGTAGGTGAGGCTGCAAAGTCAATGAGTGCGTCAAATCCTAAGAATACTATCTATGATGCAAAGCGCCTAATCGGTCGTGCCTTTAACGATCCTCTTGTTCAGCGTGATATGAAGACGTGGCCGTTTCAGGTTGTTGATGATGGCAATAACCGGCCACAGATTGTTGTTGAGTGGAAGGGCGAAACAAAGAAGATGTATCCTGAGGAAGTATCTGCAATGGTTCTTTCAAAGCT
>Ga0304728_1000826_pt1 | contig 24277 bp, 33 predicted proteins | sample C_130625_MF_Meta_FD_190476 | JGI IMG/M metagenome (GOLD analysis project Ga0304728, IMG submission 190476) | Freshwater microbial communities from Lake Croche, Canada to study carbon cycling - C_130625_MF_MetaG (v2) (version 2) | ecosystem: Environmental > Aquatic > Freshwater > Lake | place... | reverse complement strand
AATTTGTTGGAATAATTTGTGGCTATAATTGGCTAATTTGTACAAATCAGCTTTGGCCATTGCACCTTCGCGGTCTACTTCTCCGCTTGGTAGTGTAGCAGCCTGTGCTGACATGTCTGGATTCATTTGGTCTAATTCTGGTGGCATGGTATGTAACTCCGTTATCTTTATATATTTAGCGTCTTTTAATTACTGCTGACTCTTTAGCTTGACCAAAAATGTTTGCTTTGATATCAAGCCCGTTTTTAGCAGTTCCAGCCGATGTTTTAGGCTGTATTACTTTGGGTTGCGGTGGTGCTTTTGTACCACTGTGCCCAGGTGTTCCTGTATAACTTTTCTTGCCCTTTGCTTTTCCTAATGTAACAGCCGCCGGATTTTCAAGTGTACCACCCATAGCAGAAGATGTAGCACCTGCTGTAGCTGTTTCTGATATACCCTGCTCGCCATGTTTTCTAGCCCTAACAATTCGTGCATGTAGACGATTCAATCCATCTTCCATACCACGTGCTTTACGCTCGCTAGCAGTAAGATTTTGTTCACGATCTGCATATTGCCAGCTACTTCCGCCTAATGCCTTATATTCTCTTTTCATTTTTTCATATTCGGCTTCTAACTGATGTAGATTAGCATGATCCTGACCTGTAGCATCTTGAGAACGTTGATGTACAGCTCGACGTTCTGTATCACGTTTTTCTTGATCTTGACGACGTAACTCATCGTGTTCTGGATCACCGTGTACCCGTAGATTTTTAAATTTAGGATTGTTCTTTTGTAAATCCTTAAAAAACGAAACCATATCGTTTTCGTTGATTAAATCTGACATTTTCATCGTTTATCTCCAAACCAATGTTTAAACCAAGCATCAGTTCCTGGTTTGATATTTTGTTCGCGGGCAATACGCCCATTATCACTTCCTTGTACTTGAGGCAGCTGTAAATTGTTATAATTTGCAAGTGCCTGACCGCTACCTAATCCGCCCATTGCTGCCGCAGGCATCAGTGCATGAATAGGATCGTCTGGTGCGAGATAACAATCATCATCGGATGATGGATTTATATCTTGGGCAGTAATTCTATATTGTTTCATTTTAAACTTGAACGTAAAAACCAGCTGTGCTTTTTATGTGCATCTTGACGATCTGCAAAGAAATTACTTAATCCGTGATCACCGGCATTTTCGGCCATAGTAAAAACAATTTTAAACATGTTAGCCATTTTTTCACTATCAGCAAGTAACTCTCTTAGCATACCTTGAAAATCAGGAACTTGATTTTCATCTTCAACTCTACTGAGCATACTGAACTTTTGCAAACTTGCAGGTGTGTATATTTGTAAGGCACGTAGTTCTTCTGCAAACTTATCAACTACTCCGTATACTTCGTCGTATATTGTTTCAAATAATAAATGATTTTGATAAAACAACGGACCTTCTACATTCCAGTGAAAGTTCTGTGCTTTTAGTGCAAATGCATATTCACTGGCAAATGCAGTTTGTAATGCTAAATGATATTTTTCGTCCACGTTATACTCCGTACTTGTTCTTTTTAGGTTTTGCAACTGCGCTGGTTTTGTTAGTATCAGCAGTTTCCAAACTACGGTTATTACTCCAAGTTTGTCTTCCACCGCTTCCTACTTGTTTTGCCGCCGCATTGATCATTTCATTTTCTTCATCGGTATAAGGAGCCAATAATGGATCGCCACCAATCCAGTTATCAGCCGCTTGTTTAGTAGGATAATCCGGAGCACCAGCTAGAGCTATAGCCATACGATATCCCATATATGCACTGCCTGTACTTTGATTTTGATCAGGGAATGTAGTTGCATTTTTTATAGCGGATTTATGATGTCCATGTATCTTTTGTGTTCCGCCACTTTCTTTTACAAATTGATGTGCTCTCATTTCTCTTACCGCCCTATTAACTTCTTTTATTTTTTTAGCAGCCTTTTCTGGATACTGTGATAAGTAATATGATACTAAATCAAAGTAAGGATGTCCAGCAACTGGAGTCTCTGCAGAAACACCAGCCGCAACTGAAAATGCTTTTCTATCGCCAGCTTGTACTGCGGCTCGTAATGCAGATGCACTACTTAACCGTGGAGTTTCTTGTTGTTTAATCTCGTCAAACTTATAAAATCCGTGTGCGGCTTGTACACCGTTATATTGCTGAATAGTTTTAGTAACCCACGCCTCGTCAGTAAAACATACTAAAGTTTTAGCATCGGGATGCGATTTAAAACAATGACTAGCAAGCGTTAACCAACTTTGCTCCGCCATTAAATGACCTTCAACAGCAGGCCATATGGTTTTCATTGCTTCAACTTTAATATCATACGGCAATGGATCCTTCGGACCTTGGGTACTTTGATTTGTCCCCACATACCAATATGGTAATTTGCTGGCCATTTGCCAAGCGGCTTTATGACCTTTATGCGGAGGGTTAAAACGACCAAATATAATACCAATTGCTGAGCCGGGCGTTTTTTCTTTATCTTTTGCAATAGCTTTTGCTTGCGATATGACTTTAGTCTCCGGTTTAGCTATTGCACCAACTTCTTTCTCAGCGGCCTTTGAACCAGACTTCCCGCCCATCTTAATAAGATCTTCAATTCCATGCATTACAGCATTGCCGGCACCACCTTCAAATATTTCTCTTAATTTCATTATGGCACCCATTGCGGCAATACTTCACCGCTCTTATGTTGTACATCGTGACGCGGAACAAATTTTGTATGCATATCACCACTTGTATCGTACTGTACCCATCCTTCCGAATTAAGCACTTTTATTTCTGGAGGTGCCATTTCAAGTTGAGATAGCAATTGATTTTTAAGACCCATAATTTGTTTGACATATTTAAACACAATAGTTACACCTGCAGGCACCATGTTTACGCGATTTCTAATATTGGCTTTCATGCTATCGCTTTTAACCATACCAGCCGCACCTTGCTCAATCCAGTTCATAAAGTCATCGCCTACATTAGCAAGTTGCCCGCCTTTAGACTTTTCATTCATATAGCGATAGATAATACCTTTAAAATTTGATACTTTATCGATGGGTGCAAGGAATCCTTCGATAGTTGCTTTGTCTTTAGTAAGATCTTGTTCTATCTTATCTATTGCTTTAGTATCTATTTTTGGTTGTTCCATAGCATAGTACGGACTTAATACAATTAACTCTGTAGTAGGAGTCATATATTTTGTAAAATCTGAAACAGGTTTTTGTGCAGTATCAGGAGCTCCAAATGTATCAAAGCTACCATGTGCCGCAACCATAGCTTGTGCTCCATCTGCAATACGCTTACCAAGTGTTGAATCAACACTTATATGATATTGTGTTTTGCTTTTTAAATTTGGATTTAATTCATAAACGCCATTGACTTCTTCGGGCGGCTGTGTAAACAATCCATCGGCATAAAAATAAATTTCTTGGCCTTTTCTTGGAACCTTGGTTGCTGTTTTAAATATTTCGTACAAGTGACTAAATTCAGTTGCAAATTGCTGACGTTCTGCTTGCTTCTCCGGAGGAAGCCCTGCTGTGTCACCGCTTTTATTTAGAATGAAATTATAGATACCACGCACACTGGTAAAATCACTTACATCACTAGTGCCTGTACCACCCCTACTCCAGCCATTATGTCCGCATAGAATAAACTGGCCATCTTTAGTATAACCCCAATAAATTTGAGGAGCACCGTCCCATTTAAATCGTGTATGTTTTGCACTTGCTGATCCTGCCATACGTACATGTTCAAGGGCTTTGATCACGCCAGCAGTCCCGTGCAAAAATGCAAGATCTTCCACGTGGTTAAATGCCCGGCCAACTTTTGCCTTGACAGGCTCATTAGCTTCACGGACAAAAAGCTCTCTTAATAACACGTTTAATCCTTATACTTGCCGTCGGCAATATGTTTGCTGACTTCTTCTTTCATCTTCTTACACACTTTCACACATGTTTCTTCGTCTAATGATTGTGGCAATTCACGAATGGGGTATTGTTTAACATATGCTTCATAGCTTTTTTCCACAGCTGGTTTGAATACTGAAGAGTTAAATGATCGATTTTCCTTGGATCTATCCACACACTTTGCAATGCTTGGAAACACATGACGACGATACACATTATCGTCATGGTTCATGAAATGCACTAAATCTTCGATAAGGTCAAAGTTGATTTCACGCCCGTCTTCAGTGGGACTGACAAAATCTAAATCGTTAAAATGTCTATTTTCTAATAATTCACGTATACGCATTATAAAGCCCAGTTTTTAGCAAAGATGGAAATATACTCCATCGTTGAAGTATTTATCGCAATCGCGTTCAGGCTTTATCTTTGATAATTCGTTCGACTTTGCTGATACAGCCGCCCAAATGCATCTTTGCCATGAGCAAGTTGTTATCACCTGTGATGTAAAAGTAACTGCCGCCCCAACTACGTGATTTTAACAATGACTTTTTACAAGATTTAGTCAGTTTTAACTTGCCGTTAGTGTCAGCCCACGATACAAAAGCAGTACAATCTTGAGAAGTTCTGCCAACAGTTACTCTATAATCAAAGTTGATCTTGGGTAATATGATGGTATTGACAGCTAATGGCGAATCTGCTGGAGGTTCGCTTATGTACTTTACCTTAGATTCGTCTATTTTAGACAATGTATCTACAGCAAACTTGCTATTGGTATATACATTGACCCATGGACTTTCAATACGTAAATCAAAATCTGTTAACAGTGACAATTCGTGTCGAAGTTTTAATGCATAATCCAGGTCTTCTTTGGTTCTGATGATATTTCTATTTTTAAAAATTAAATATTTGTGATCTTCACCGAAGTCTTTTTTAACCTGTTTTAAATTTTCCAACACTGCATCTAAGTCGTTAGTTCTAAACAATGACGCACCAGCACATACCAGTACAATTTTATACTGATATGTGCCATAGAACAGTTTTTTAGTTAGTTTGTACTGCATTGTCTATAATTTCAACTGACAATAACGGAACTTTAAGTGTCTTGGGTTTTGCCACTAATACCAACTTGTCATCTGCAACACTGATATGCAACCAGCCGCCGCCCTTCAAGTCGCCAAACAACATCATACGAGCAAGGTCACGTTTAATTTCCTTGTCAATAACACGTTGCAACGGACGAGCACCCATCTTACTATCAAAGCCCTTGGTAATTAGCCAGTTAGTTGCTTCTGAATTGATCTTAATACGGATACCCTTCTCTTTAACTTGCTCACGCAACTCATCAATAAACTTATCAACAACTTTAATAGTTGTTTCTTTACCAAGTTTGTTGAATGTAATAACAGCATCCAAACGATTACGGAATTCTGGTGTAAAGAACTTCTTCAACTCTGCATCAGTATAGTCCTTTTCCTGACTGCCAAATCCAATTTGATTCTTTTCGTTTGCTTGAGCACCAGCGTTAGTAGTTAGAATCAACACAATATTACGGCAATCTGCTTGCTTCCCGTTTGAACCAGTGATAAATCCATTGTCCATGATTTGTAGCAATACTGTGCTAACGTCTGGATGCGATTTTTCAACTTCGTCAAACAATACCACTGCATTTGGATTCTCTTGAATCTGTGTAATCAATAACCCAGCATTGTCTTCAAAGCCAACATAACCTGGAGGGCTACCAATCAACTTGCTGATACTATGTTTTTCTTGATACTCACTCATATCAAAACGCAACAGTTTAGTACCAAGATGTTTTGCCAGTGATTTAGCAGTTTCAGTCTTACCACAACCAGTTGGGCCCATGAACACAAAACTACCAATTGGCTTATTCTCTACTTTCAATCCTGCTTGTGCAACCACAATGCGATCAACAATTTCTTCAATTGCCATATCTTGTCCATAAACATCGGACATTAGATTGCCGTGCAGTTTAGATAGGCTCACACTTTCAGCCTCCATAACTTGTTCTTCGGGAATTGTAGTCAGTTTAGCAAGTTCGTATTGAATCTCACGTTCAGTAATAACTCTTTCATCCGCAAGTTTAAGATTGAAACGACTGCAAGCAAGATCAATCAAGTCAATTGCCTTATCCGGCAATTTCTTATCTGCAAGATACTTAACACTCAACTTAACAGCGGCCTGCAATGCATCTTCCTTAATTTTAACATTGTGGAATTGCTCGTAGTACTTTTTAATACCTTTGAGAATTTGCAATGCTACTTCTTGTGTCGGTTCGTCAATAGTAATACGTTGGAACCTACGCATCAACGCACGATCTTTTTCAAAGTGCTTGCGGTATTCTTCCCATGTAGTACTGGCAATGACTTTAATATTGCCTTTGCTCAGTGCAGGCTTCATCATGTTAGCAAGATCATTGGCACTGTTGCCAGCAGAGCCAGCACCACTAATCATGTGTGCTTCATCAATAAACAAAACTGTCTTGCCCTTCTTTTCCAGTGCCTTGATAACGTGCTTAAATCGTTCTTCAAAGTCGCCACGGTACTTTGATCCCGCAAGCATGGCACTGATGTCCAAGTTATACACAGTGTAGTCTTTTAAGAAATCTGGAACAGCACCTTTAACAATGTTAAAAGCAAGACCTTCTGCAATAGCAGTCTTACCAACACCTGGATCACCCACAAGAATTACATTGTTCTTGCTACGACGACCTAATGCCAGTGCAATGTTTTCTATTTCGTCAATACGACCGATAACCGGGTCAATTTTATTCTTCTTAACTTCTTCGTTAAGGTTAGTTGTAAATGCTTGCAGTGCTTTATTTGACTGTGGAGCGTCCTGGCCGCCTTCTTCTGGCTCTTCACTTGTGTTATTCAGAAATTCTGCAAACTTATCACGGTCAATACCTGCTTCGGCAATATAAAAATATGCCCAGCTACGTTTTTCTCCCATCATGGCAATGAATACGTCAGTAGGTTCAATACGTTGGCGTCCGTTAAACAGTACTTGTGTAAATGCACGATTAAGAACACGTTCCACACTTTGCGTTTTTTTTGGTTTAACTACTACATCTTTGACAGTAATTTCGTTACACTCTTTATGCAAGTAATTTGTCAATGATTTTCTAAGTTTGTCTGGATCAGATCCAAATCCTTGCAAACAATTAGCAAATGATTCCTCCATAAGCATACACATCAACAGATGTTCTATTGTGAGATATTCGTGATGTAGTTTTTTGGCAGTATCGATTGCTTTTTCAAAAACTGCTTGTAAGTTATCACTTGGTTCTACCATTTAATTTCCTTTGTAATTGCATTTATATTATATTGTACACTATTATTTCTATATGTCAATTTATTCGACATGTATTAGTATTTGTTTATTTCGGAATCTAACTCTTTTAATTTTGCAATTAATACTGGATCAGTAATAGTTGGTGTTTTAATATTTACGACAGATACAAATCGACCTTTATGCCCAGTATTTACATTTGTAAATCCAGTTCCATGGCTGGCAAATTCTGCACCGCTTTCGATACCTGCACGAATATCCAATTCTAAACGTTGTCCAGCCAGTGTCATCACAGTTTTTCTACAACCAATCATTGCCTCAATAGGACTAATGTTAATAGTAGTATATAAATCATCTCCTCTACGACTAAAGTTAGCATCTGGTTGTACAACAATGGTTACATTAAGATTGCCACGGGCCATTTGAGGAACACTATCATCGCCTAAACCTTGATAACGAATAGTTTCACCGTGTGCAATACCGGGCGGCACATTAATAACAACTGTTTGATTCTTACCACTCGGTAATCTGTAGTTGGCTTCAAGCTGTTTGCCAATGTAAGAATCTAGTAATGTAATTTGACATTGTATGTTCAAATCTCGATTACGTCGAATTTGCCTACCAAACATATCAGTAAACGGTCCTCCCCCAAACGGGCCACCACCTCCAAACATATGTTCAAAAGGATCAAACCCGCCGTTGGCGGTATGGAATCTTACTTGCGGCCCACCCATGCGTTGCTGATCGTATTCAGCTTTCTTTTGTGGATCGCTTAAATTTTCATATGCTACACTTATATCTTTAAATGTTGCTTGATCACCGCCTTTGTCGGGATGGTGCTTATTGGCCAAACTTCTGTAGGCTTTTTTAATTTCGTCTGGGTTAGCATTTGGCTGAACCCCTAATGTTTGATAGTAGTCAGTCATAATTGGTCTCGTAAAAACAGGTCAGTTTCATAATAGTAATTATACTATCTTAAATCTGACCTGTCAAGAGTTTGATTACTTTTTCTTGTCCGGAACTGCATCCCCTTCAACTTTCTTGTGTGTTTTGATAGTCTTGCAAGTTTGCTTTGCACTACCGTCGGCTTTTTTAACTACATTGCCTTTGGCATCTTTTACATCTGTGCAAACTTGTTTTTCTTCGCCGCCTGCGAATGCTGTGCAGACCACGCATAATGCTAATAGTGCTAATAATTTTTTCATTTTAATTTTCCTTAAATTGCTGGTTGACCAAAATCCGGTACTATCTTTTTACCGCTTGCTGTTGTTGCTGGAGGTGTGCTTCCAAACCCGCCTCCGCCAAAGCTACCTGGTGCTGGTGAATTAAAACCACCGGTGGAACCGAAGCCTCCTGCTGCCGGAGAGCCAAATGCTGAACCCCCGCCTGAAAATCCTGTTGTTGCTGTGCCTGCACCGCCATTTCCAAATCCTCCTGATGAACCACTACCAAAACCACCAGAAACATTTCCTGCCATATTGTTGTTAGTAGTTTGTACGCTGGCTGTTGGGTTTGCCGCAGTACCTGCTAGTTTTTCTTGTGTACGACCAAATGCACTAATACCTAGGACAGCTCCCATTGCAATGTGGAACAAGCCTGCACCTTGCAGTGTTAGTGGATTCCATTGTGTAATAGGCATATGCATCATTGCCTGTAATAGTGACCACAATACTGGAAATACTAACATGTCTGCAAGACATATAATCATGTACATCCAGCCCATTGCCGGACGCCATAGTTTTTGCATCCATTCAGCACCACCTTCTTTCTTTTCGCTTGTATCTTCATCTGCCATCTCTAGCTCCTTTATAGCACACTATTATTTATGGCTTTTTATCAACTAAACTTGCTTGGTAAATTGCAACTTCTTCGGCTGCTCTTACCTCTAACAGCAGTTCAGTGGCCACAGTTTGTGCTTTTTGTGCGGCATCAATTGCCGCTTTATGTGCTCTATCAGTTGCTTCAGCGGCCCGTATTTTTGCATCTGCGAGAGCTTTCTCTGCACGATCCACATCTGCTACTGCTGAATCTGCATAACTTTTAGCATCCAAAAACAACTTTTTAAGTTTTTTTGCGGCGGCCTCTTCTACTCGTCTAATAAAACTCATAATTATTTTCCATTGTATATTTTTTGTTGACCATTATACCAAATAATCCAGTCGTCTACCTTAGCTTTACAATCGTAGTATAGAGCGTAGTTATCGCTCACGACATCTATAATGTCACTTAATTTGTCAACTTTAGGATCTACTTGTTTCAAATCAGGGCATGCTTCTAATAATTCTTTAGGAACAGTTGGCCATACTTGTTTAATGGGTACAGGATCGCTTAGGCAACCGGCCAGTAATAATATAGGAATTAATAAAACTAAACGTTTCATTTAGCTTTCTCCGGATTAGTAGCGGCTTTATTGAGTAGTTCAGGAACTTTAGGATCAATTTCGCACTTGCTATTGATTACTTTTTCCACTTCTTTGATTTCAGTTTTGACTGTGTTGTAGTATTCAACACGAACTTTTTGTTTCTTTTTACGTTCGTCATCTAACTTTTTACTAAACTCTTCAGACTCTTTAGCTTTACGATCTGCTACTTCTTGTGCTACACGTACTTTTTCTTCCCACATGGCTTGAACACCTGCACCTCCATACATGAATACACATGCAAGAGTAAGTACTCCTGCTACAGGTTTAATAAATTTAGCGTAAATTCCTACGCCTGGAAAATGTGATAATACACCGCTTAATAAAAATGCAGTAAGTGATGCACCTGCCCCAACTAACCAAAACCAAGATGGAATACTACTTAATACAAAGTCGATCATCCAGCTAAACATAATTTATCCTTGTAGTACATGGATAGCATGTTCGTAATGTTTAATACGATCCTCTAATCCAAGTGTTCCACCATTGATTCGTTTAGTCAATGTAAGCATGTCGCCTTTGTCAGCCCATTGATTTAAATTGTTTGCTTCCCAGAACCAAGCGGCACTTTGTACACAACCTTCAAATGTTGTCAAATGTTCGCTTGCTTCGTCTAGGCTAATTTCTAAACTTTGTGCATATTTGGTGTAATTATCCTTGCCAGTCAATTGAATAAGGCCACGCCCACAAAACTTCCAACCATCGCCTGACTCTTCTGGACCGTTGCCCATACGATTTGCATAGGCACGATTGGCAATCTTTTCTGGTTGTTGTGCATAGTGATTTGCAACATCCATGTTAGGGAAATACTTAGGCCAAACTTTACAAAGACTTGCTGCCTTGTAGTTTAAGTTTTCCTTGATTGCGGTATAGTTGCCAGATTCGTGTGCAGTCTGTGCCAAAAATGCAGCCATCCTAGGAATTGTATTGATATCATAGTCGGGTAATACTTGGCATAATGCTTCGTACCAATGTTCGACATACGGATTTTTTCCAATAACTTGGCCTAATTTTTCTTGTGTAAAATCAAATTCAAAACTCATTGTTATTTCCTTTCTAATGCAACAGCCCAGCCGTTGTGTTCAAATATAAATGCATTGCCAATTTTATTAATATTATAATTACCAATGATTTTAGTTAGGAACATGACTTCAGCCATGTCTTTACTTTCCATCATCATAGGGCCGCTAATTGAATTATATACTTCTTGTTTTGGGCCGCTTTCAAGTATTTCAAATTTAATAGGACCACTGTATGTGCGTTGGAACAAAATAGATTCGTCAAGCAGTTTAATATCATTTGCGTAACTGTTAACAAAAAACTCGCTAAAGTTATCAATACCATTGCGTTGTGTTGCAATCTCGTAAGATTCTTTGTCTGCCGGAATAATGGCACGTAGATTTTCTTCTGTTGCATCCTGACTTTTAAAATTCTTAAAATATCTAAAACGCATATAGTCGTGACCAGTTAATAAATTAACACCTTTGATAATTTCTGATATTTGATCAACAAGATGTCTACCGCGTTCTAATTCAACAAATACTATGTAGTCACCATCGTCTGTTTCGCCAGGAGTAATGTCTGCATCCAGTACAAAGTCATATCCCATCTCAATAAAATTTTCAAGATCTTTAGCAGGGTCTTCTTGACTAACTGTAAAACTTAACACAACAACTTCTTCGTCATTGCCAATTTTACTTTTATAACAATCAACTCCAAACACTTTCTTAACAAGGTGCTTTAGATCGTTTGCTCTTAGGCTTTCGTTTATATTTGTCATAATAATTACATTGGTGCAGGTGATGCACCTGCTGGAGCGGCACCGCCTGCTGGTACTCCTGCTGATGCTGGGCCAGCCGCAGGCATTGGCGGTGGTGTTGTGGGTGCTGCCGGAGAACCTGCTAATGGTGTTCCTGGTTTAGGAGAAGTATCGCCTTGTTGTTCAGTTTTCATCTTGTCCATATAGCCACGATAAATGTCAAACGCAATTTTCTTGGGCATTTGAATTTCCACAATCCAAATAGGTTTTCGATCTAGCTTACCTTTCTTGGCACCTGGACGAAAATCTTCGTGTGTGCGTATTTTACGTGGCTCTAACAAATGGCTTTTTTGATACTTGATTTTACAGCCTAAATCCATAAGGCGTTTGCCCGCATCTGGATCTGGCATTTTATCTTGTGGCCACATAAAAGCGGCTGTAATCCAGTGACGATCTACCTGTGGGCCGTAGGCTAATTCGCCATCTTCCCAGTTCTCGTACACATAAGTATCCATCTCGTCTAGAACTCGTTCAAAATCCTTTAGCACAGCAAGGCTACTGTTATTCTCGTATAGATCTTGTATGTTTTGTATTACGTCTAATATATCATGCATTTTATAAGTCCCAGAATCCTCTATACTTATTTAGCTGGTTCAAATCCATAACGTATTAGTTTATTATTTTAGGGATAGAGTAAATACTTGTGTAGAACCACTGTAGTTATCAGGGCGGTCACTACACGTTCTACTTTTTTCCATAAAAGTAGGAGCAACTTAGATGAGTAAACAACGAGTAACGCAACGAGTGAAAAAACGTTTTACATCAGAAGTTAACATAATTGACTTTCAACCATATCTACCCCAAAAAAAGCAACGTGTTGTCATTTCCGCACGTAACGCTAATCAAAAGATATACCTCCAAAAGCTACAAGACGAAGACAAAAGCATTGTACTTGCTATTGGCCCAGCCGGCACGGGTAAAACCATGTTGGCTGTACAGAACGGTATTAAATTGTTTCAGGAAGGTGTAGTTGATAAGATAATTGTGACAAGACCCGCCGTTAGTGTAGATGAAGATTTGGGATTTTTGCCAGGTACGCTGAATGAAAAGATGGCACCATGGACCCGTCCTATTTTTGACGTATTTGCAGAATACTATAAGCAAACAGACATAGCTAAAATGCTAGAGGAAGGAACCATAGAAATAAGCCCGCTTGCTTATATGCGTGGCCGCACATTTAAAAACGCATACATTATTGCAGATGAGTGTCAAAACACCACTGTTAATCAAATGAAAATGTTATTGACCCGTTTAGGAGAAGGATCCAGAATGGTGGTCACAGGAGATTTAGCCCAAGCAGATAGATTAAATGATAATGGACTCATCAATTTTTGCAACCTACTAGGAAGCCAAAGAAACCTCAGACATGTAGATATTGTACAGTTTGATCATATGGACATTGAGCGACATAATGCTGTTAAGGAGATATTAAGCATATACGGCGACTCATAAAAAAAGGACCTTCGGGTCCTTTTTTATACTTGTTTTACTTTGACGCCTGACTTTGTGAGGAATTGTATTCCATCTTCGCTACGATAAGCGTCGCGGTAGAACACACTAGTAATCCCAGACTGAAATATAAGTTTGGCACAATCCAAACAAGGACTATGAGTAATAAACATAGTAGCATTAGCACCAGACTCAGTACTCTTAGCCAACTTGGCAATTGCGTTTGTTTCTGCATGTAACACCTCCGGTTTTGATTTTAAAACAGTTTCGTAGTCATCTTCAACTTCTATAGTTACTTCGTTTTCACAGTTATTATCCCACCCGGCTGGCATACCATTGTAGCCAATACTAATGATTCTATCATCCTTGACCACAATAGCACCAACGTGCAAGCGACGAGCATGACTCAGCTCTGCAAATGTTTCCGCAGTCTTCATGTATGCATCGATCAGTTTTTGTTTCAATTTTTGCCCCATGTGACTTTATTCCAAACACGTTCATGCATCCAGAACAAAAATATTTTTGTCATAATTTCTGTAAGAGCGATACTGCTAGCCAACAGTACCTGGCCCGTAATAAGCCAACTGATAAGGAAAGTATCAACAGTGCCAGTTACACGCCAGCTTACTGCTTTTGCCAAACTACGGACTGCGTTATCACTCATTGTAGATGACTAAGGCGAATAAGCGTTGCCGCAAGATTAATCTCAGCATCGTTTACTAATGTATGATCCACAAGTCCTTGCTTGATAATAAGAATAGCCTTGTCCTGTGTTGCATCATCACCAAAGATTGCAATATTGTCATACAACCATCGATATATTTCTTCCATCTCTTCTGGCCTTGCTTGGCTACAAACTAGCTTACGGGCTTCGCTAATCTTGCCAGCTTTAAATAAGGTAACCATTTCTAATTTGTAATCTTGCTCGCCTGTATCGCCTTTTTCTGGACTGTGCAATGAACCTTCGAGACTATTCATTTGTACAGTATTGATACATTTACGCAAGTCAGGATAAGTTGCTTTAACAAAAGTATCTAATGTGTCGAGATCAAACTCTACTTTTTCCTCCATGAGAATGGTAGCCACACGAGCAGTAAACTCAGCAACGTCAACTCGTTCGATATGAAATCCTTGACAACGACTATGGAGTGCAGGAATAATACGATTAGGATAATTACAAGTAAGAATAAAACGTGCAGTTGTGTGATACTCCTCCATGACTCCACGTAGGGCGGCTTGTGCATTAGGTGATAAGTAGTCTGCTTCGTCTAACAGTACTACTTTGAAGTCGCCAAACGGAATCATCTGTACAAAATTAACAATCTTATCACGCACATCTTCAACCGAGTTGGTGCGTGACGCATTAATTTCCAATACATCCAAATCATTTATATCTAATTCGTTGAATAGAATTCGTGCCAGTGTAGTTTTGCCAATGCCAGCATTGCCACTAAACAGCAAATGCGGAATACTTTTTTGTTTAATCCAAGACTCAACTTGCTCTTTTTGATGATTATCTCTAAAGACGTATCCGTCTACCTTAGAGGGACGATACTTTTCTACCCACAGTTCTTTCATTTTTAATCCTATGATGTTGTTTCATTCCATAATGCTCAGTGATAGCATTGATACTTTTTTCAACTGTTGCTTCGACCATACTACTGTCATATGTAGTATAAGCAATGTGCCTAATCTCGTTTTTAGTTTCTAATACATTGATAATGTCTTTTACAATCAACTCGGCGAACTTTTCCACAAATAATTTGTCTCCCGACTCACCTGTAGGAAGAGCCATTATAGCACTGTATTTTGCAGCCTCATCAGCCAGTTGTCGAATTCGTTCGTTCATACCAGTTCCTCAACAATGCCTAGTACTTCTGCTAAAATAAGAAAACAGCCGGCCTCAAACACGAGTCCATATATAAGTGCTGTTCCTGCTAAAATTCTAATAACACTTTTTGCAAGGCTAACATAAAAATGTCCCTTGCTGGTATCCTTTGGTTGTATTTCCATTTTATTTCCTATTAGTGGCGGATGATGCGGACACCGCCCTTGGTTGTGTGTACACTCTATTGTATATTCTTTACGACACAATGTACAGTTCATATGATAGACAACAGTGTATGAACATCCCAACCTAACAGAAATGCCCAAAACATTGCCCATAAGATTCTGTTGGCTTCATATTCTTTTTTAGCAAAGTAAATGGACATGAGTGTTAATACTACTGTTAGTAAAATCATAGACTCTCCTTTTATGTAGTATACAGGTGAAAACAGGGCTAGTCAATAGCCCTGTTGCTCAAACAAAATTAATTATTGTTCGAAACTTGGTCTTGCAAATGAACTTGGATCAAACTCAGCATGAGTAACCTTGCTGTGATTACCAAATGTATTATCGCCTGGTTCTTCTTCGGACACTGCTAAAATTCCGTTAAGATCAGCACGACGAATAGTAATCTCTTTACCATCCGCTTCCACAACTGTAACACCACGTGTCCAGCGGCCGTGCTCAAGAAGAATCCATTCGCCGACTTTGACATCGACTTGTTTTGGTCCAACTTTCCAAACACGACCCCAGCGATGGCGTACACCTTCGCTTTTTCCGTCATCACTTGGTAGTACAATACCACCGGCAGTTACTCTCGCATCAAAGTTCATGTCCGTGATAAGAATATTATCATTGAGGGGAATTAAGTTGCCTGTTACTTTAGATGTCATTCGTTACCTTCAGGATCCATATCGGACACGTTCTTTTGACGTACATTGACTTGTGATGGAGTGGATGTTGCACTGGCTTCACGCAGTACTTCTTCACGCTTTTTAATAATGCGTCCGCCCGGGCCAAGTTCGTCGCCACGTGCATTTACTTTTACATTGCCAACAGCAACAGTTAGCTCATTTTGGCTAATTAATTTGTTCATATCGACGATTTTACCTTGCATGCTTCGGTGGACCTGTTTAGGTTGTTCTTTCATTGCCATAGCAATCTCCTTGTGTTATACTAGTACTTATCTCAGGAATTCTCGCCAGTCTAAATTATATTTGATACTGTTAATCTGATGTACTCCGATTATGTATAAAATATAGCTGGACACACTACTTCCACGCCCTACACCCCAAACAATGTTGTTTTCTGTGCAAGTATCCACAAAGTACTTGAGCCAGCGTAACAAATCCAGCATATTTCGTTCTTTGTATGCAGTCAGTTCTTCTTCTACTCTAGTATGCTCGGGATCCCCGGGTGGAATATGACTATATAGCCATTCTTCAATATCTAGAGTTTTATACGCTTTGGGCATGAACCAGTTGGATTGACAAGCCTTGTCATAATCAGCAACTTCAAAATGAGTTTCGTATGGTTCTAAGAATTTAAAACCTAACTGAGTTTCTAGTTGTTTAACAGCATCTGTACGTTCAACGAGCATGGTGTCGTCAACATTAAATTCATAACCTTTGTATAAGGAATCAAATAGGTCTTGTTCTGTAAATATAGGATTACTGTACTTGTCTGTATGCATAACCCATAGTTTAGCTTACATTAATGAGTTTGTCAAGGCCTTTATCACGAGTATTCATCATTTTTTCGTAATCTAGTCGTCTACGCTTATCCAATTCTTCTTTGTATGAATCCAGCACCGCAACAATTTGGGCTTGGATGCCAGGATTATACGTCATAAAGTATTTACGAGTTAGTTCATTAATTTTTGATTCTAACTCAGGATCCTTAACAGCACTTAAATCAGTTACTAATGGATGCATTAAAACTCGCCAATATATCTCAAGTATACAGTCACTCCGCCATCAAATGATGATGCTTCGATCATTTTTACATTGTCACGTGTATTTTGTGTCAGCACAGCAACTCCGTAAGCATTGCTTCCGCCTCCTGAAATTGCATCAGCCTTATTGAGACTGTTAATTACTACTCCTGGAGGTGTAGTTAAAAATCCATCACCAGCATCTGTAATCCTTACTGAATCAATACCGCATGTTAAATTAACTGTTCCACCGGTACCTGTGCCTGTTAATGCAGTAACTGGTTTGGCACCAAGGAACGGTGTTGGGAGTAAGGTACCACTTAATATATTGAACGATGTAGCTGGGCCTGTTGCACCACCACCTGAAATACCGGCCACTGACAATATTACATCAGAATTTTCGTTTATTGCTACATGATCACCAACAGCGTATCCCGTTCCGCCACCAGCTACGGTTGCAGTTTTTATAATATAAGTAGCTGTTGCTGTTGGCACAAACGGTCCAGAGATACCACTAAATGTTACTGCTTTTGCAGTTGTATAACCAGAACCTTGATTTTCAACAGTAATAGATGCAAGACTTTCCCCACCTACCCGGATACCTTGTTCACTTGTTCCTGGAATAGTAGGAAATGCAACATCGTATTTTATTGTTCCGCCTGCGGTAGTTGCAAAAGTTGGGTGTCTTACTGAGTCATATGGAGCATTGGCCGCAAGTACTACTTGAATTTTTGCCCAGCCGCTTGCCGGCCAGCCTTTAAATGTTAGAACAGTATCATCAGTTAATGTAAATTTCTGTATTGGTCCGTTTACTATATTAATGTCAGCTGACGCAGACTGTGACCCGCCGTTAAAATAAACACCGTAAAATTTATTATAAAATGCATTGGCAATAGTACTGCCGTTTAAATCATTTTGTACAGCGGTGGTGTTTGTTGCAAGATCTGCACGTAATACAGAGCTGTTTTGCAATTGTGTTAATTCAACTTTTGCTTGTTGTAGTCCAGCGGCAATTGCTGTAAAATTATCTCTAAATCCTTGGCTATCGTTATCCTCGCCCGCTACTGGGTAAGATGTTGTAATTGCTCCGTAATTTATTTGGCTTGTCATACTGTTATCCTATCGTTTCTAAATATAAGGTATTTATCGATACTCAGGTTGTCCACTGTGTCAATTATGTACCTATCTGCGGTATAATCCAATGTTTTGAAATCAAAACCGCTGTGTTCGATGTTTAATACTATATCTGCACTTGTTCCCGTTTTACAATAGCAAATAGGAACTGCTAATACAAATCCTAATTCTTCTTTGGTGCCAGGTTGTATGCTACGCATCCACAACGGTAAGTAATTCCGTTCGGTAGATCCTACAGATTTTAATCGTTGTCTCCAAAGACTAATACTATTTGGAAAATATACATTGGTATTTGAATTTGATGCTTGATATCCTGTATTATCTATTGTAAGTATAGGGTCAGGACGATTTAATCTAGGTTCATCGCGTAACAGAACATCTATATTTCTACTCCAAAAATCACCACTATTATCCGAAGTTATAGTATTAGATGCCACACCGTTAAATTTAAGTTGTGTTGGAAGATGTTTACCGTTTGATTCAGCAAGGTCTTTCATTTCAATATATACAACTTCATATGCAGTTGACTTGGTACCGGGAACGATTGCACTTGCTGATTTAACAGCACCAAATGCAAATCTTTTCCGTTTGTGATTCAATGCAATTGCTGAAATATACTCAGCGGCTGATTTAGTTTCTATACCAGCATACACTAACATATCTAGATTAACTTGTATTCCAAAGTTACTATCGTTTGTTCGATATATACTGCTTGGAGTAAAAATTGAATTATCGTTAATGAATGTCTTCCACGATAATCTTTGAGATTGTTTCAAAAACGGATGTGTTTTTACATTACTGTACCCAATACTATTTGGAGTCAATATTAAAATTGTAAATTGTCTAGTAGTAGCACTATAATCGTATTGATCTTTTGCTTGTATAGTAAACACATATTTTTTATCAAATGTGCTGGTATCGTTATCAAATGTTGTAAACACCTTGGTAGGTACTCGCGGAGGCTGATCATAAAAACGTGTTAGTCCGAGTTTACCAGTTGTTGCGTTATAAAATTGAGATACTTTACCTACAATTTCTCCGTCTGAGTTTAAAGTCAATCCTGGAGGCAATTTGCCGTCTATTAACTTATATTGAACCACTGCATCGGTAATAGTGCTGGAGGCTGAAACTTTTAATGTTGATACTAAGTTAGCATTTATTGTTCCCAAATTGCTATCACTATTCCATGTGATAACACTGTCAATTTCTCCAATAATACCAATGGTAAATGTTCTAGAAGTTCTAGCAGAGTCACCTTTATCCCCCAATCTAACCGCAGTAATAGTAAAGTTATAATTTTTTGTAATAGCAGGTTGGTATGGTACAGCACCGTATACTGTGGCAGTTTGCAAGTCAAAAGATGTACCGGCTGGCAAGATACTCTTGCTTCCAATATAGAATGAAGTGCCGTTTGGAATATCTATGGATAATGTTGAAACCACATAAAGACGATAACGACCATTTCCTATATCAGTTACTGTTACAACTCGGTACAATTGATCTGTTGCTCCATCAATAATGCCTTCAAACACTATGTAATAATTGGGAAGAATAGTTCCTTTTACATTTGTTATTGTTATATAGTTACTGTTTTTAACGTTATCAGTAATTGATACATTAACACTAGTACAGGTCACTTCTTGATTTATGTATTCTAAATTGTAATATACATTTTCAGGATCGTACAATGATATAGGAATTGTAAGGTAGTTATTTGCCCTAAACAATCCAATATTAGTATTGGTAAGCCATGCAGGCTGCCGTAAGTATGTAACGTCAGCTGTGAATAATCCGCTGGCAAAACCATCTTTGGTAGTTGTATCTGCACGAAACTGATCGTCTCCTACTACAAATATTTTAAAAATACGCTGTGCATAATGACTGCCATCGGTTACTGTTACTTTAAATTGGTAATTAACATTTAAACTAGATGGTTTAGAGTAAGGCAAGTTATAGTCGTAAAATACTTGATCGTATACATAACTATCAAATCCATTAGTTGGCCTTAATGCAAAATCATATGATGCCGCATCATAATATCCTTCGTCATATGTGCCTGCACCGTCTTCTGGTTTGATCTTTGGTGCAGGCAGAATATAACCTGAAATAAAACCATCGCTAGTCATAGTGACGCCTGGCGGCAATGTGCCGTCGCCGCTTGAAATAAAATATGTTAATTTTTGTCCAGCGGCAGTATCTAGATCAAATGCTTCTATTTGGAAATCAACATACGTTTTATCCAGTACATATAATTGTTCGTGTACGCCAATTGCTATCGAGCCTGCCGCAGTTGTGAATGTAGGTAAGTCAGGGCCGTCTACTAATATTGAAAATGTTCTATCAGAAACACTATAACCTGCCTTAGATGCACGTATACAAAATGTAAAAAGTGTGTAGTCCACTACTTCAAACGGAGTACCAATTAATCTATTTCCGCTGATACGTAACCCTGGAGGTAGCTTGCCAGATATAACTGCATAGTTAACGTCAGTGTCGTTAGCTACTGGTAGTTGTTGATTAAAAACAGTTTGTTCACGTATGAATGCTTCGTATACTGTGCCAGTACCTGGATGACTCACAGGTTCTATTCCTGTAAACGGGCCAGCCCTGCTACCAGTTGCAGTTGCTGTGAATATAACATTTACTGTATTAGATCTTGCACCAACTAGTGTGAAATCAGTAGTGCCAACATTTTTGATTATGTATTCTCTGCCAATGATTAGATTGCCCACAGCAACTTCTGCACCAAACTCTGGAGTTTGACCCAAGTTATAACCAGATGATCTAGTCCAAATATTCAATGCAGGTAACGTCATGTTATACAAATGTTCCAAAATTAATATCGTTGATTATTGGATTGTCTGAGAGAAATCCCATATCCAACTTATATCCATGTTGTCTACTTTGATAACCTGTTGGTTGCGTAAATGTTCCTAAATTAATGCTGAGAGAATTTGACTCTAGCAGTAAAGAGACTAAAGAAGATAATGCATCAACACTAACACCCATCACTGTAGTTTGCACATCTCCAGGCCCGTATATAAAGTGTCCGTTTAATCCTAAATTACCACCTAGCAATGGAGCTGTATCACTTTGTACATGGGCAAGGCCACCTCCTCCACCTGTACCTGGCGTCCATTTTGATAGAGCATTGCTCCAAGTTAATACTTGTCCATCAGTGGGATTAGTGGAAGCTACATTGCTTAAATGTGATAACGGATGATTTGAAATACTGGTCACAGTTCCAGCATTACCCGTTATACTTCCTGTAATTGTGTTTGTAACAGTTAAATTGCTCAAAGTTCCAACACTGGTCAACTGTGAATTTACTACTGTTGAATTTAAACTTGTTCCGTACAGTGTATCGGCAGATGCCGGAACAGTAATATCAATAGTTCCGTTAAATGCCACTCCGTTAATATTTTTTGCAACAAGTAATCTAGAAGCAGTAGCCGCATTACCTGTAGTTGAATCAGAGCTACCGGACACATTACCAGTAACATTGCCAACAACATTACCAGTAACATTGCCAACAACATTACCTGTATGTAATCCAGTAACATTTCCGGTTATGTTTCCAACAACATTACCTGTGTGCAATCCTGCTGTATTGCCTGTAACATTACCAACTAAATTTCCATTAACATTACCTGTTAAGTCACCTGTAAATGTAGAAGCCACGGATGTGGCATGAACATAGCCTGTAATTCCTATATTACCAGTGCCTTGAATAGCAAAATTATTTAAAACTAAATTTCCGCCCAAGTGTGGATCAATATCTTCAACCACATGATTGATAGAATCTGGTGTAAAAATTGTAATAGAGTCACTAATAGTGCTGACAGTTATGTTAGTGCTGCCTGCAATTTTTCTGAACAGTAACTTCTGACCAAACGAATTTAAATTGTCCGGTGCTTCTAATTTAAAAATAGGCTGGCCAAGTGCTCCAATATTGGATTCTTCGGTTGCTACTACAAGATCTAATGCACGAAAATTCTCATTAATTTTATTAAATGCACTTCGTAAGTCATCGCCTGTGCCGTCGTTTGCATATGCACCGATGTTAATATTCTGAATAGCCATTGTCTGCTCCTGATATAGTATTTATCAAGGGTTCTTAACCGCACTGATTAGCCAAAAATCACTGCTCATACTGGTGTTTTTAATCACATCATAAGGCATATAAAAATAACCAGCATCTCCCCATGACGTTCCCCAACTGTTACGCACGATAAAACGTCCGTTAGCCTTACCGGCCACAGGCAAGGTATCATCGTATCCCACAATACAAACAGCATGTCCACCCAGTACTGATTCTGTAGCTGTGTTAGGGAACGGCATCATGCCAGATCCTGCTTGTCCGTGTGGTATGTCTCCCCATGCAGTTTCAAAGCTGTCGTAAACTGTGAATCCTATAACAACAGGATTACCAGCGGCTACAGCGTTCTTAACTGCGTTAAAGTCAGCACAGCGTTGATAGCCAGTTACTTTGCGTTTTAGTGCATCAGTATATGCGGCAGTGGGTGGTTTAGTGGCAAACTTGTTTGTAGCATATGGCCAAAGTGTTTCAAGCGGAGCACCTTTGGTATAGGTAACTTTGATACCGTCACGAATGTAAGCACCAGCATCATAGCGTACTGATCCTTCTAATACACGCTCTTCGTAGTAGATAAACAAGCGACTTACATCTAATTGCTTACCGACTTTACGGTCAATGAGCTCAATTTGTCCAGCAATGGCATTGCCAGTACATGATCCAATGTTGCCTTGATCTTCAATAGCACTACAGTATTGCCTTAAGTCAACACGCGGTGCTAGAGTTAGTGCTGTGTTTAGTTGATAGATATGATCTCTACTATCCGGAGGATCTGGTAGCCAGCGATACTTGCCCAGTAGACTGGGATTAAAAATTCCTGACACATTGATTGTTGATAAATTTACGCCCGTTGTTTTCATATTCGCTCCATTATAATCCAAATCTTAATTTGTAGTGGTTATAGTTCACTAGGTGTTCTTCTTGTGTCAGCACTCTGTTATACATTAGAACTACAGCAATCTTACCTTGCATGTGTCTACCCCCATATCCGCTAGTGCCGATGTATAATTGTTTAGCTGTAAGGAACGCAGAGTTATTTGTTGCTCCGCCAATGATATTCCATCCAGCTAGCATTTGATTACTTGCTTGTCCGTTTACGTAGAATGTAGTGGTCCCAACTGAACTGGTGCACCAATCATCATCATTACCTGGATTAGGCAATGCCCAGCCATTGTTATAAACTCTCAAACTCTTATCACCCGGAGCACAGAATACTCCGCCCATGCCACCCATGGTAAAATCTGGTTGTAGTACTATGGTAAAATCTTTGTAGACATTTGTTGAGGTCGTGTGTATGCTGCCTCCAAATGCGTTAGCATCGCCACCACCACCTGCATCAGAGTCCCAGTTGAAATAACTATTAGTGCCATCACTGACATAAGATATATGGCCGTAGTCATTTACTACAGTGCCGTTATTAGTAGCAGTTGACAAGTCGGTTACGCTAGCACCACTTCCACTGTAACTAGTAGGGTTACTAAAATCGTAATGTAATACTAGCCCAGTGGTTGTCAATGGTAGTGTTGGCACCTTGACTGTAGTGCCCGGGCCAAGTTTTATTCCTGGACGAATAGTAATAGTCATTAAATCAATCTCTCAATACTAATCATATTATCGTCATAGAGATAACCTATCTGAATTGTTATGCGATAGGCTCTGCTGTTGGTTGTGTCTGTAATAACGTATGTTGCCATATCACCAGCACCGGCAAAGTTCCAATCAAACATTGAAACAGACGGCGTAGTAGTAACTGTTACATCTGCTCTTGAGCCGCCTGTGGCACCTGGGGTAGCATAGGTCCCGGCTATACGCATAACAAAAGATCCCGATACACTAGCCAAACTCAATCCGCGATTACTACTAGTTGTTACTGTGGCTTTTAAGTTGTCCATTATGACAAATGTACCAGCGTTGACAAAAGCACTTACACGATTATTTAATAGAGTACCTACACCTGCAGCCGCTTGACTCAAATCAATATAAGCACCACGACTAGTTCCACCGTTTTCAAAAATTCTAAGTCTGTCAACATACTGGTCTACAATAACTGCCGTACCACTCAATGTGCTGTTCGGTGCTTTAATAAAATCAATCTCAGCACCTTCATTGCCACTGACTGTGGGTAATGTTAATGTACCATCACCGCCAAATGTCCAAGTACGTGTTACAGCACCATTATTTGCTTCAATAACAACATCACCTACGCCAGCGGCTGACGTAATCTCGCCACCTGTGGGCAGTTGTAAAATATTAGCTCCGCCAGCACCAGCACCAAATGCCCACTGGTTGTCTCCTACTCTGAGATATATTGTTTTATCTACAGTGACTTGTAAACCAATATCGTCAGTGCCACCGGCAAAAGTGGTTTCACCATCGTACTGAGAA
>Ga0304728_1000825_pt1 | contig 24313 bp, 31 predicted proteins | sample C_130625_MF_Meta_FD_190476 | JGI IMG/M metagenome (GOLD analysis project Ga0304728, IMG submission 190476) | Freshwater microbial communities from Lake Croche, Canada to study carbon cycling - C_130625_MF_MetaG (v2) (version 2) | ecosystem: Environmental > Aquatic > Freshwater > Lake | place... | reverse complement strand
TTGGAAGGCAGACTATGGTCAGCCGAGAATCCCGACGCGTTCGCGGGGGTTCACAACTATGATGGTGTGATGGTCGTGTTTGATGAAGCGTCAGGTATCGACGACTCGATCTGGGCGGTAACATCAGGGTTCTTCACAGAAAACACACCGAACAGGTTTTGGTTAGCGTTCAGTAACCCACGGCGCAATAGTGGGTACTTCTACGAAGCGTTTAACGCCAAGCGAGCGTTCTGGAAGAATCGCAACATCGACGCTAGGCAAGTTGAAGGTACTGACAAGAATGTGTATGAGCAGATTATTGAAGAATATGGGGCTGATTCGTATCAAGCCAACGTTGAGGTGTATGGACAGTTTCCATCAGAAGGTGATGATCAGTTTATACCTGTCAGTCTAGTAGATGAAGCGATGAAACGCCCTAAGCATAAGGATGATTCAGCACCGATTACGATTGGTGTAGACCCCGCAAGGTTTGGCTCGGACTCAACAGTCATCGCTGTCCGGCAAGGTCGTGACATTGTAGAGATTAAACGGTACAAGGGCGACGATACGATGACGGTGGTTGGCTATGTGATTGAAGCAATTGAGCAGTATCAACCGGCGATGGTCTGCGTTGATGAGGGTGGACTTGGTGCTGGCGTGGTGGATCGTCTGAAAGAGCAACGGTACAAGATTAAAGGTGTGAACTTCGGCAATAAGGCCAAGAATCCGATGATGTACGGCAACAAACGTGCTGAGATGTGGGGCAATATGAAGGAATGGCTCAAAACGGCAAGCATACCGAGCGACAAGTATCTGAAAAGTGACTTGATCAGCCCGCTGATGAAGCCGGATAGCAAGGGTAGTATTTTCTTGGAATCGAAGAAGGATATGAAGGCAAGAGGGCTGGCGTCACCCGATGCTGCCGATGCTATCTGTTTGACATTTGCATTTCCTGTTGCACACCGCGAAAATAAAGGTATAATCAAACGAAATAATTATCAATCACAAAGTTCAGCAGTTAACTCTTGGATGGGTTCATAATGGCAACGAAAAAACACGACAAACCGATTGCGCACAAAACAACCGGTAAAAACAAAACGTACAACACCACCGAAAAAGGTGCGGGCATGACCGCCAAAGGCCGCGCCGAGTACAACGCAAAAAATGGTAGTAATCTCAAGGCACCCGCTCCCAATCCTAAGACGAAAGCCGATGCAGGCCGTAAAGCGTCATTTTGTGCCAGGATGGAAGGCGTTGTTAAACACGCTAAAGGCGACGCACCACGCGCCAAGGCATCACTTAAGAATTGGAACTGTTAAATGGCAACTAAACCAGGACTTTATGCTAACATTCATAAAAAACAAGCTAGGATAGCTGCGGGTAGCGGTGAAAAAATGAACAAAGTAGGTTCAAAAAACGCACCGACAGCAAAAGATTTTAAAGATTCAGCAAAAACTGCAAAAAAGGGGAAATAATCGTGCCGTTAAAAAAATCAGCAAGCAAAGAAGCCTTCAGATCCAATGTGAAAGCAGAAATTAAATCAGGCAAGCCAGTTAAACAGGCTGTAGCAATTGCGTATTCAGAAAAAAGAGCAGCGATGTCTAAAGGGAAGATGAAGAAATAATGCGACCACTCAGTAATTGTGTACTAATCCGTCAAGATGACGAAAAATTATCAAGCACCATCATTATTCCTACCACAACTAAATTGTTTAGTGGTATAGTTGTCGCTATTGGTGAAGGCAAGAGATTACCCAAGGGTGGTATCGAGCCAATGAATGTGGAAGTTGGGCAACACGTTTTGTTCGGCGAGTTCAGCGGGCAGAAGGTAACTTTAGACGGCGAGGATTTGCTCGTTATGAGAGAACCAGACATTATTGGGATATTAGATGGCAGTTGATCCTTCCTCAATGGAAATTGTTGGCCGAGTAGCCAACGGTGCGAAATCAGAAGATGATCCACGCGATGTCTTAGCGACGATGCGTCATCGCTTTCAGCAGGCAATGTCTGCTTATTCCGAATCAAGAGAAGATGAACTAGATGACCTACGCTTTTATGCTGGGTCGCCTGATAATGGGTGGCAATGGCCTGCCGATGTACTAGCAACTAGAGGATCAGTCCAAGGACAAACAATTAACGCTAGACCTTGTCTGACCATCAACAAGTTGCCACAGCACGTCAAGCAAATTACCAACGAACAACGACAAAACCGACCCTCTGGCAAGGTAATCCCTGCCGATGATAAGGGCGATGTCGAAGTAGCAGAAATTTTTGAAGGTATGGTACGCCATATCGAGTATATGTCAGACGCCGATGTCGTCTATGACACCGCTTGTGAGAACCAAGTTGTTTACGGCGAAGGTTACTTCCGTATTTTGACGGAATACTGCAACGATGAGTCGTTTAACCAAGATTTAAAACTGTGCCGTATTCGTAACGCGTTTAGCGTCTACATGGATCCGTTGATTCAAGACCCAGCCGGTTCTGATGCAAGATGGTGCTTCATTACTGAAGATATGGAGAAGTCTGAGTTTGAAAGACTATTTCCTAACGCTTCTCCTATTACTTCTATTATGTCGCAAGGTGTTGGCGATGACTCTCTAAGCCAATGGATTAACGAAAACACCATTCGTATCGTAGAATATTTCTACTACGTGCATGAACCAAAGAAATTAAACCTTTACCCTGGCAATCAATCGTTTTTTGATGGTAGCCGTGAAGATAAACAGATGAAAGAGATGGGCTTAAAGCCTGTTAAATCTCGAATTGTTGATGTTAAAGTTGTCAAATGGATGAAAACCAATGGGTTTGAAATCCTTGAAGAACAAGATTGGGCAGGTAAATATATTCCTGTTATTCGCGTAGTTGGTAATGAATTTGAAGTCGATGGTCGCATTTATGTGTCTGGTTTAGTCAGAAATGCTAAAGATGCCCAAAGAATGTATAACTATTGGGTCAGTCAAGAAGCTGAGATGTTGGCTTTGGCACCCAAAGCACCATTTATTGGGTACGGTGGTCAATTTGAAGGCTATGAAAACCAATGGAAAACGGCTAATACGACCAACTGGCCGTATTTAGAAGTAAATCCTGATGTAACTGATGGTATGGGCGCAACATTACCACTACCACAACGCGCAGCACCTCCACTCGCACAAACTGGCTTGATTCAAGCCAAAATGGGTGCTAGTGACGATATTAAGTCAACCACAGGGCAATATGACTCAAGCCTTGGTGCAACAAGTAATGAGCGTTCTGGTAAAGCCATCCTTGCAAGAGAAAAACAAGGGGATGTCGGTACTTACCACTATGGTGACAATCTCACAAAAGCGATTCGATTTGCTACACGTCAATTAATTGACCTTATCCCTAAGATTTACGACACCGAACGGATTGCTAGGATTATTGGTGTTGATGGTGAAGTGTCAATGGCAAAGATTAACCCAGAACAAGCCGAGCCGGTCAAAAAGATTGTTGACCAACAAGGCGTTGTGATTGAAAAAATCTACAACCCTACCGTTGGTACTTACGATGTGGTCGCTACGACTGGTGCAGGCTACATGACTAAGCGTCAAGAAGCAATGGATGCGATGGCACAGATTCTGCAAGGCAATCCTCAGTTATGGACTGTCGCAGGCGATTTGTTCGTAAAGAATATGGATTGGCCAGGCGCACAAGAGATGGCTAAACGCCTACAAAAGACAATTGATCCGAAGTTGCTATCCGATTCTGATGAAGACCCTGCATTGCAAGCTGCGCAGCAACAAATGCAAGGCATGGCACAAGAAATGGAACAGATGCACACCATGCTTCAGAATGTTAGCAAGTCAATGGAGATGCAAGAGATTGAGCGTAAGAACTACGAAGCGCAGATTAAGATGTTCGATGCTGAAACCAAACGAATTAGCGCCGTTCAAGCATCCATGACGCCCGATCAGATTCACGACATTGTGATGGGTACGATTCACGCTGCGATTGATACAGGCGATTTAATCTCTGGGTCACAACAAGATATGAGAATGAATATGCAAGAAGATGAACAACAAGGTCAGATGTCGCAAGCACAGCCAATGCAACCAATGCAACCACCGATGCAAGGTGAGATGCCCCAAGAACAACCGATGATGCCACAGCAAGGGATGCCAAATGAAAGCATGTGATTTTGTAGGAATGTTATTTTTGGCTAGAGATGTGGTGCATAGTGTGCATCTGAATACCCGCAGTTATGCCAAACATAAGGCGTTGCAGAAGTTTTATGAAAATATTATTGATGTGGCTGACGATTTTGCCGAAACCTATCAAGGCAGGTATGGATTAATTGGGCCAATTAGCCTAATGTCCGCAAAGAAAACAACCAATGTCATTGAGTTTTTAGAAGGACAACTTGCTGAAATAGAAGAAGCAAGATATGATATCTGTGATAAGACAGACACACCGCTTCAGCAGTTAATCGACAATATTGTTGAATTATATTTAAGAACGCTGTATAAATTACGCTTTTTAGCATAAGGAACAAACATGGAATTTCTTAGACCTCTAGCCGACACTGAATACGCTGCCGGTTCAGCATCTACAAGCGGTACGGCTGCGACAGTAGCCACTTGGAAGCCTGGACCGCAAGGCGTATTAGTATGGGGAACACAGGATATGTATGTGGCTGTCGGCGTTGGGGTAACTGCTACCTCCGCAAGCACACCAGTACCTGCTTACACTCCGATTCCATTTTTTGCACCGCAAACAGGATCAGGTGAGCCTTGGCGTGTGAGTGTTCTGCAAATCTCTACTGCCGGTGTAGCTTACGCTAAACCGATTAATATTCGATGAGTTGGGGCATTGGCGACCGTGTTGGTGTAGCCGTTGGAATCGGCAACATCAGTAGTTTTTTGTCTAAATCTATCCAATCACGCGGCCCACAACCATCTTTAACCCTCGACTTTGCGGGAACAGGCACACTTGATTCTCGTATTACCTTCACTCGAAGCACAACAGGCACTTATTACAACTCTAGTGGTGTGCTATCTACCGCAGCAATTAATGAAGCCCGATTTGACTATAATCCATCCACCTTAGCACCACTAGGTTTGTTGATTGAACAATCAAGTACAAATTTAGTGACTTATAGTCAAGATTTTAGTAATGTAATTTGGGTTAAAGATGGGGCTACAATTACTAGTGCAGCTAATACTGCACCTGATGGAACGACAACAGGTAATTTAATTACAAATACAACTGCTAATGCTCAACATAGGATATATTGGGTATTTGGTGGTGGTGGCTTTGTTACTGGTGTTAGATCAATTTATGCAAAAGCCAATACAGCTAATTTTATTGGTTTAAGTGGCTCTGGTACAGATGGAGCTGTATTTAATTTATCATCGGGGGCGATAGTAAATACTTACTCAGGCGCAACCGCAACTATTACACCTGTTGGTAATGGGTGGTATAGATGCACAATTTATCCAGCAGCAGGATATTTATATTTAATAGTAACAATTGGCGAAACTGCTGCACAAGCAATACCAAATACAAGTTATGTTGGCACAGAAAAGTCTGCGTACATTTGGGGCGCACAACTAGAAGCCCTCACATTCCCTACATCCTATATCCCCACAACAATTGCTCAAGTAACTCGGGCTGCGGATAATGCTTCGATGACGGGTACAAATTTCTCTAGTTGGTATAACGCTACACAGGGGACTTATTTTTTTAGTGGAAATTCTCAACAAACTTCAGGTGTTGTCCAAAGTTTTATACAAGACCAAAACATTTTTCTAGGGACTGCTGGACAAGGCACTTGTAAATTATATAATCCTACTGGCGCAGGATTAGTTTCAGGGTACATAATCAATGCAAGTAGCGCTTTAATTGCATATAGCTATCAAATCCCAAGTTTATCTTCTTTGTTTACTGTTAATGGACAAGCAACGCAATCTTTTACAAATCCTAATTTGTCAGCTTCTACTTTAGCCATAGGAACTGGACTTTTTGGTTCTGCATATGGTTTCCGTGGAATTAATGGATACATTAAGAAAATAGTTTACTACCCAACTGCGTTAACTTCCCCTCAACTAATAGCCCTCACGACATAATTATGCAAGACATCTACTTAGCCTTTACAGACGAAGCCGAATCTTTACCGATTCTTTATACCATCGTGCCTACTGAGTATGTGCTAGGTAAAACTGGCAAACCGACTAAAACAGTTAAAACCGAGTCGTATATGACTCCAAATTATCAAAATATTAGTGTAATTGGTACTGTTTATCAGCGACCACCAGAGCCAATTCCTGAAGATTATGTTCCAATTCCTTATCCACCACCTAATTATGGTGTAAATATTCGTTTGTTAGATGATGAGAATATTGAACCATTAAAACCTTATCTTGTTACTCCAACTAATCCAATCAGAGTGTGGGCATAATTATGGCTGTTAATCTTTCTCCTGTGGGCGGTGTTGCTGCGCAATTTTTAGACAATAGTGGCAACGTATTAACCGGCGGTAAGCTTTATACTTATTTAGCTGGCACAACTACGCCAGCCGTCACTTACACTAGCAACTCAGGTTTTGTTGCTAACTCTAACCCAATTATTCTTAACGCTGCGGGACGCGTCGCTGATAGTGGTGAAATATGGTTAACCGATGGTATTAGCTATAAATTTGTTTTAAAAGATAGCAACGATGTTCAAATTGCTACTTGGGATAACATTATTGGTATTAACTCCAATTTTATTAATTACTCACTCCAAGAACAAACATTTACTGCAACGCAAGGGCAAACAGTCTTTACTTTGACGGGCGGTAAACAGTACACTCCTGCGACCAATAATTTAGCTATTTATGTCAATGGATCAAAACAAGTTGCAGGCACAAACTACCTTGAAACTTCGACAACAGTATTTACATTCCTAACAGGCTTAAACGTAGGCGATGTAGTAGACGCAATTACCGCAATTTCTGTTGCTACCAACGTCATTAACTCTGTTAACGTGTCTTACAACCAAGGCGGTACAGGCGCAGTAACAACCAACGTGCAAGCTAAACTTCGTGAATCTGTAAGCGTAAAAGACTTTGGTGCAATAGGTGATGGAACTACAAATGACACAACTGCCATACAAAATGCAATTAATTATGCTGGAACAGTAAATGGAGCAACAGTTTATTTTCCTACAGGAACTTACAAAGTAACATCAACATTAACAATGCGTGATTATGTTACTTTAAAAGGTGATTCTGGATTGTATCCAGGCTCATCAAAAATAGTATCAACTGCATCTAATATTTTTTATGGTATTGGTAATGGTTCTGGAACAGGTTATTCCATATTTAATTTATTAAACATGTCAATACAAGGTTCAAGAAATGGAACTCAAAATTTTTTAAGTAGAACAGGAACTACAAGTTGGGCATTTAGTTTAGTTGAAAGTTGTTATTTAGTTAATATTCCATTATTTGATTTATTGTTAACAGGTGTTCATTTTTCAAACAATAATTTTCAAAATCAAGTAAAAATTACATTAAGAGGTGCAGATTGTAATTTTGATTCTAATTATTTTGGATATGACAATGCAGATACAACTGCGCTAACAACCGATCCTTTTGTTGATGTAGTTTCTAGTGGTGCATTTGTTTTTACAGGTAATTACATATCATCTTATTCACCATCTAGAGGTGTTGCACCAATACCACTACAGATTGAAGGTGCTTTAGATTGTTTCTTATCTCAAAATAGAATTGATGGTGGAACAACTCGATCACTTTCTTTTGTAAGTGGTTCTCAAAGAATTATAATGATGTCAAATCGTATTACTTCTATAACTTCTGGAATACCAATTTATTTTTCAAATGTTACGCAAATCACATTTAGCAACAATATTATTGAGGGTTTAACAGCAAGTCAAGCATTTGCAACTTGTAACTCTACTGAAGTAGATATTATATTAAGGGATAACCAAACTAATAGTAGAACAGATTCAACTACGCATGATTTTGTTGATAATTCAGCAGGAACAAGTTTTATTACTTTAACATCACCTGATTTAACATCTTTAAACATTACATCTAATCTTAATTTTAGTTCAGCTTACTTTGGTAGAGTTATAACCAATACAGGTGGAACAGGCGTTCAATATATTTATATTCAATCATCTAACTTTTTACCAACTAATACTTTTTATTTTAAAAATACAGGTGCAAGATTAATTGTTTATGATTCAACTACTTCAGCAGCAATTTATGATTCATTAACATCTGGCTATACAACAGGAAAAGTAGTTTGTTATGTTTCTGGCACAGTAGTTGCTAGTTCAGTTTAAGGATAAAAAATGACAACACTAATACCTAAATTTGATTTAATGAACGGTGGCTCTACACCAACAGGAGCAGTTAATCGACCTATTAATGAGAAGTTGGCAGAAGTTGTAAGCGTTAAAGATTTTGGTGCGGTAGGTGATGGAACAACAGATGACAGTGTAGCTTTTGCTAATGCCGTAGCTACTGGAAAATCTATTTTTGTACCTAAAGGAACTTATAAGTGTGGATTTAGTTTAGCTACAGGTCAACGTATTTATGGAGAAGGTGCTAGGGGAGAAACCACACTAACACCAACAGGTAATAATGCTACTGTTATCATTATTTCTGCAACATCTGTTGCTAAACAACATTGCACGATTGAAAATTTAGGTATTTTAAATCCCAATAGCTTTACAGGCTGTACAGGAATTTGGTTTCAAGGAACAAATGTAAGCACAATTAACGACAATCATTTTGTTGAAAATGTTTATGTTAGTGGAGTTCAACTTGGTGTTTATGTTACTGGCAGATTAATTTTATCTACATTTATCAATGTAGAAATTACTACTTGTTCAACTGCATTGTATGTAAATACCGACGCAACTACCGCCGCTTTTAACGCTAATTGTTTTATAACTTGTAGATTTGTAAATTCTATTCAAAATGGATTTTATTTTACTGGTTGGAATTTATCTAACACATTTCTAAATTGCGATTTTGAAAGTAATAATACTGCAAATGCTAATAGTTATGGCGGTGTATATATAACTGGAAAAACAGAAGAATTATCTTTTTTAGGTTGTTATTGGGAAAGTAATGGTTCGTCTGTTGCCATTGATACAGGAACTATTGGCAACAATAGTTATGGTTTGTATATTACAGGAACTGATGCGTACAATGTATTAATTCAAAATTGTTACATGGTTACATCGGGAATTATGATTCATATGGATGTTAGTTCTGGTGTAATTGGAGGGCTTGTTACCGGATGCCGTTTTGCGCCGTTAACTAATGGTTGGGACATATATCAAAATTCACAATTAGGTGGGGCATATCAACCTTTTGTTATTGATGGAAACAATTACTTCAGTGGAAAAATGGAAATTACCGAAACTGGCGCGGCTGAAACACCAGCGTGCATACGTCAGTTAACAGGTTTGCGTTATATTACAGGAACTCCGTCTGGTGTAAATAATATTGATTTGCGTAGAACACAGAATGTATTTTGTCAAACTTCAGGAACAATTACATTTAATAATACCAATACTCTTTATTTTGTTGCTGGGGAAAAATTTGCTGTAGTTAATAATGGTTCAGGTTCTACTGTAATAGACGCAACCATTATGGCGAGTGGATCATCCGTAACTTTAACTTCAGGTCAAACCGCTACTTTTATCGTTGCTAATTCTATTGGTAGTAAGAAATTTATTAGACTTAGCTAAACGCTTGACAAGTCATAATTTAAGGAATATATTTTGTAGTAATTGTACCGATGCAATACATCGGGGTTTCTAAGGAAACAATGAAATGTCTGATGAACAAATAGTAGAAGCGGTCGTACCCGCGCCAGAACAGGAAGTAACGGCTACACCTGATACTGAAGTAATAGCGCCGGAAGTAGAAACGCCAGTAACAGAATCTAAGACCTTTACACAAGAAGAATTAGATGCTGCAATTGGTAAACGACTTGCTAGAGAACAACGTAAATGGGAAAGAGAACAGGCAGCAAGGGTACAAGAGTCACAAGCCCGAAAAGCCCTAGTAGAAATCCCGCCGATTGAGAATTTCAATTCACCAGACGAATATGCTGAAGTCTTAGCAGAACGGAAGGCAGAAGAACTACTCGCTAGGCGTGAACAAGCTAGGCAGCAGTCTGAGATTATTGAGTCTTTCCACGAACGTGAAGAAGAAGCTAGGTCTAAGTATGATGACTTTGAACAAGTCGCCTACAACCCCAAACTTCCAATCACCGACGCGATGGCTCAAACGATTCAAGCATCAGAAGTTGGTCCCGACATGGCTTATTACCTAGGGTCTAATCCGAAAGAAGCTGATCGTATTTCACGTTTATCGCCACTCCAACAAGCCAAAGAATTAGGGAAGATTGAAGCAAAATTAAGCGACAATCCACCTGTAAAAAAGACATCGAACGCGCCTGCACCTATCGCACCGATTACGGCTAGATCCTCTGGGTCACCGGCATTAGATACAACTGATCCTCGTTCGTTAAAAACGATGAGTACGTCAGAATGGATTGAAGCCGAACGCCAACGTCAAGTGAGAAAGTGGGAAGCGCAACGAAAACGCTAACTATTATTTTTTAAAGGATTTATCATGGCAAATAGCATTTTAACGATTGATATGATCACAAGAAAATCTCTTGAGATCCTAGAAAACAATCTCGTATTAACTCGTAACGTAAATCGTCAATATGACGATAGTTTCGCTGTCGAAGGCGCAAAAATTGGTTCAACACTCCGTATCCGTCTACCGGACAGAGCGTTAGTAACTGATGGCGCTGCTCTCCAAGTTCAAGATGACAACGAACAGTACACAACTTTGACTGTATCTAGCCAAAAGCACATTGGTGTTAACTTCACCTCTGCTGAATTGACAATGCAGTTAGATGACTTTGCTGAACGTGTTCTCAAGCCACGTATTTCACAATTGGCTTCATCTGTTGATGCTGACGTAGCAAACAGCTACAAAGCAATTTATCAGTCAGTCGGTACACCAGGCACAACTCCTTCTACTTCTTTAGTGTTGCTACAAGCACAACAGAAGTTAAACGAAGCAGCCGCTGTAATGTCACCACGCTACGCAACTGTTAACCCAGCCGCTAACGCTGGTTTAGTTGAAGGTATGAAAGGTTTGTTCAATCCAACAGACACAATCAGCCGTCAATTTAAGAACGGTATGATGGGTGAAGGCGTACTCGGCTTTGATGAAATCAACATGAGCCAGTCAATTGTTCAGCACACAACTGGTACAACTCCAACTGCACCAATCGTTGCAACTACAGTAACTACTCAAGGCGCAACTACTTTAGCAATCAGCTTTACAAGCGGTTCACCAACATTCAACGTCGGTGACGTGTTTACTATCTCTGGTGTTTATGCGGTTAACCCACAGACTCGTCAGTCAACAGGTTCATTGCAACAGTTTGTAGTAACAGTTCCTGTAACTGTTTCTTCTACTACTACTGCTACATTGACTGTATCTCCTGCGATGTACACATCAACTAACGCTTTAGCAACAATTGATTCATTCCCTGCATCAAGCGCTACATTAACTTTCTTAGGTGGTTCTGCTACTCAGTACGCACAAAACTTAATCTATCACAAAGATGCGATTACTTTTGCTTCTGCTGACTTGTTATTGCCACAAGGTGTAGATATGGCTTCACGTCAAGTGCATAACGGTATTTCTATGCGTATCGTGCGTCAGTACGATATTAATAACGATCGTCTACCATGCCGTGTTGATATTCTTTATGGATATTCAGCAATTCGTCCAGCAATGGGTGTACGTATGTGGGGTTAAACCTAATTGCCCTTGCTAACGCAAGGGCTTTTTAATTTATTTTTTATAAGGAATTTATATCATGGCATTTCCAAATGGAGCAGGTGGGTATCAAGTAGGTGATGGTAATTTAGCTGAAGTTACATTAATGACGCAATCAGCACCAATCGCTAAGACAGCAGCAGCAACATTAACTCCCGCTGAGTTAGCAAACGGCATTATCACTTACACAGGCGCAGCAGCTAACTTAACTTTACCTTTAGGTACAGATATCGACACAGCGTTTTCAAGCATGAAGGTTAATAGTGCGTTTGAATTTAGCATTATTAACATTGGTGGCACGAACGCAGCAACTGTTACTGCTAACACAGGTTGTACAATTGTTGGGGTTGCAGCAGTTTCTGCTAACTCTGCTTGTACTTTCCGTGTTCGCAAATCAGGCGACGCAACTTACGTATTTAACCGTATTTCTGGTTAATATTAACGCCCCACTTCGGTGGGGTTTTTAAAAGGAAAAATTATGCCTAATACTCAAGCAGTTGGCGTTGCGTATAGTGATCCCGAATTTACGACTTGTTACGCAAGTCAAGAAATTGGGTACTCTACCGCCGCTCAAGGTACTGTAACTCAGTTAACCGATAAATCTACTGGCGTGACCTTAAACAAGTCTGCTGGTCGTATCACAATGAACAACGCTGCCTTAGCAGGTGCAACAGCGGTTTCATTTGTATTAACCAATAACTTAATTTCTGCCAATGACACGATGATTGTTTGCGTGGGCAGTAACACTACTGGTAGTGCTGCTGGGGCTTACACCATTTATGTTTCATATTTGGCGGCAGGTTCTGCATTAATTACGTTACGTAACTTAACTGCTTCAACTTCATATTCTGAAGCAGTTGTTATTAACTACGCAATTATTCACGGCGCATCGTAATAAACAAGGGGGCTAAACACCCCCTCACTAACAAAGGTAATACATGGCAATCACCTATTTAAGACATCCCCAACACGGCACAAAAGTCGCGTCAATGGAAGCCGAAGTAGAGCATGATTATAAACATGGTTGGGAAGAATACGACCCAAATGAAACACAAGTTATTGAAGAAGTATCTGTAGTAGAAAATGCTTTAGCACCAAGAAGCCGACGCAAAACAGTTCAATAAAGGATGAGATATGGCAACTGCCAACGACCAGATTAATGGGGCGTTACGTTTATTAGGCATATTAGCTGAAGGCGAAACACCCTCTGCTGCAACATCTCAAGATGCTTTAACTGCGTTAAATCAGATGATTGATTCGTGGAATACCGAACGATTAATGATTTACAACACGATTGACCAAGTATTTTCATGGGCGCCAGGTGTTATTACTCAACGACTTGGGCCTACTGGTACGCTTGTTGGGGTTCGCCCTGTAGCAATTGACGATTCAACTTACTTTCGAGATCCTGCTAGTAATATTTCGTATGGCATTAAAATTATTAACCAACAACAATACGATGGTATTGCAGTTAAAACAGTAACTTCTACTTATCCACAAGTAATGTGGGTCAACATGGAGTTTCCAAACATTACCATGACTGTCTATCCGGTGCCAACTAAGGTACTTGAATGGCATATCATTTCTGTTCAAGAAATGGATCAGCCTGCATCTTTATCAACTGTTATTTATATGCCACCAGGCTATTTAAGAGCTTTTAGATATAACTTAGCGTGTGAAATTGCACCTGAGTTTGGGGTTGAGCCACCACCGACTGTCGCACGCATTGCAATGACATCGAAGCGTGACTTAAAACGTCAAAACAATCCTGACGATATTATGGCGTTACCATACAGTATTGTTGGCACACGTCAACGGTTTAATATCTTTGCTGGTAACTATTAATGCTTACGCCCATATTAGGACAATCCTACGTCGCGCGATCAGTTAATGCTGCCGACAGTAGGATGGTCAACTTATTCCCAGAAGCCGTGCCGGAAGGTGGACTGACAGGTGGATTTCTTAACCGAACACCTGGGCTTCTTAACTTAGCCACGATTGGTACAGGCCCTATTCGTGGGCTATGGACTCATCAAACTAATGGCAATGATGCGTATGTTGCATCTGGTAGCGAGTTCTATAAGATTTTGCCAGATTACACGGCTACTAAGTTAGGCAACATTACAGGCACAGGCCCTGTTTCGATTGCCGATAATGGCACGCAAATCGCCATCGCTTGTGACCCCGACTTGTTTATCTATAACGAAACAGCTAACACTTTTGTTCAGGCTACTACACCAGCAGGCGCAAGCACCATTTCTTACATTGATGGGTACTTTGTTTACAATCAACCCAACTCGCAAATCCTTTGGGTTACCAATATTTTTGATGGCATGATTACCGACCCATTAGCGTTTGCCGCTGCCGAAAGTTCACCAGACAATGTGGTAGCAGTTGTAACTAATAACCGTGAAACATGGGTGTTTGGCACAGGCACTATTGAGGTTTGGTATGACGCTGCAACTGTACCATTTCCATTAGCACCGATTCAAGGTGCGTATAACGAGATTGGTTGTATTGCTAAGTCATCTATTTGCAAGTTAGACAATAGTTTGTTTTGGCTCGGTGCTGATCCAAGGGGTTATGGAATCATTTATCGTAATCAAGGCTACACAGGCAAACGCATTTCAACCCACGCCGTAGAATATGCTATTCAAGGCTACGGCGACGTTTCTGATGCAAGGGCGTACACTTACCAACAAGAAGGTCATGCGTTTTATGTAATATCATTCCCAACTGCGGGTAAGACATGGGTTTACGATGTATCGACAGGCGCATGGCATGAACGTGCAGGATGGTCAAATGGAGACTTTACACGTCACAGATCACAATGCCAGATGACCTTCAACAATAAAATTATTGTAGGCGATTATGAAAACGGCAACATTTACGCATTGGATTTAGATACTTATCAAGATAATGGCGATATACAAAAATGGTTACGCTCATGGCGCCCCATCCCTGAGAATACAAATACGCTAGTTCGTACCGCACAACATGGATTACAGTTACTTTGTGAGTCTGGTGCTGGGCTTAACGCGGGGCAAGGTAGTGATCCTCAAGTCATGTTGCGTTGGTCAGATGATGGTGGGCATACGTGGTCTAGCGAACATTGGACACAGATGGGTAAAATTGGTCAATATGGCTATCGAGCATTTTGGCGTCGGCTTGGCATGACACTCAAGTTACGCGATCGTGTCTATGAAATATCTGGCACAGACCCAATAAAGCTAGTTATTACGGGCGCCAATTTATTAGTGAGTGCAACAGGTAAATAATGGCTAATCCCGACATCACCAAAATCCCCGCGCCTAGGACACCATTCCTAGACAAAGAATCTGGCGATATTACGCCTGCTTGGTATCGGTTTTTATATAATCTATTTACGACAACTGGCAGCGGTACTGGCGCTGGAATTAGCACGGCTAACGGTGGTACAGGCCAAACAAGTTACACCGATGGTCAACTGCTGATTGGCAATAGCACCGATAATAGTTTAAATAAAAACACTTTAGGTACCGGCACCGGAATTAGTGTAACTAATGGGCATGGCACCATTCAGATTAATAACACCGGCGTTACTTCGGCGGTAGCAGGTTCTGGCATAGCTGTTAGTGGTGGTACTGGCGCAGTAACAATTACCAATAACGGTGTTATATCTATTATTGCTGGCACAGGAATTACTAAATCAGGCACTACCAATGTAACTGTTAATAACGATGGTGTACTAACCTTTAGTGGTGGCACAACAGGGTTAACGCCAAACACGCCTACTAAAGGTGCTATCGTACTAGCTGGCACACTTGCGGTAGCCAACGGCGGTACAGGTGCAACAGACGCAGCAACCGCAAGAACTAATTTAGGATTAGGTAGTGGGCTTTCAGTAACAATTAACACCGCTAAATTAACTTCTTTAGGCGCCAACGGTAGCATGACATTTACCAATGGCATTTTAACCGCACAAACACAGGCGACATAATATGATTAATACTTTACTTCAGCTTTTAAAATCTCGCACAGTCTTATTTGCTTTACTGTTAGCGGTCTTATCAATTTTGCAAGGCTATGTTTTTCTATTGCATATTTCACCAGTACAACAAATGTTTGTTGGTATTGGTCTTAGTGTAATCGTGACCATCTTGCGTATTATCACCACACAACCTATTTCATCAAAATAGTATGAATATAACCATGACATTCGGCAAAGGGTTGTTGCCTAATGTACCCTTACGTCAAAGGGTAGAAAACTTGCAACATGAGATTTCTAAGCTACCACAATATGAACCTAAGACTACCCATACGTTCCATGCAGGGATGTATTGCCGTGAAGTATGGCGACCAGCAGGTGTTTTAGTGGTTGGTAAAGTTCACAAAAAAGAACATTTTTATTTAATCGTATCAGGTACAGTAGCAATTACTACAGATGATGGGGTACAATTAGTTACTGGCCCACATTTGTTGTGTAGTACGCCTGGTACAAAACGTGCTGTGTATGCAGAAACAGACGCTTTATGTATGACTTTTCATGTTGTAGATGCTAAAACAATTGAAGATGCTGAAGCTGAATTAGTTGAAACAGATGCAAACGATATGTACACTATTGGTAATACTATTAAAGATCAACAGATAGAGGTAACACTATGACTTTTTGGGTAGCAGGAGCCGTTGTAGGCAGCGCCGTAATCGGTGGGTTAGCGTCTAACAAGGCGGCTAGTACCCAAGCACAAGCAGCGCAACAAGCAACGCAAGTTCAACAAGACGCATTAGGTCGTCAGATTGAATTAAACAAACCATTCTATGACGTTGGTGTAAACGCTACCAATAAATTGGCTAGTCAAACACCTTACACACCTGATGCGTTTAATTACTCTGCCGACCCAGGCTATGCGTTTCGATTTAACGAAGGCATGAAAGGCTTGAACGCGTCAGCCGCAGCTAGAGGTGGTTTAATCTCTGGCAACGCATTACGTGCTGCAACCAACTATGGTCAAGAAGCAGGATCACAAGAATATCAAAACGCATACAATCGTTATTTAACTGGTAACGCGCAAAAGTTACAAGCATACAACACTAATACTGGTGTGTTACAAAACCTAGCAAGTATGGGGCAAGGATCAGCAAATAACCAAGCCGCAGCTGCTGGGGCTTTTGGTAACTCAGCTGCCGGAAATATTATCGGTGCAGGTAATGCAAATGCTGCCGGTACAGTAGGTGGCGCTAACGCAATAACAAGCGGGTTAGGAACTTATTTAAACTACAATCAAAATCAGAATATGTTAAATGCGTTTAACAATCGAAATATGTCTTCATACGCTAATCAATACGGCAACAGTAATATATATGGCGGCGGTGGTGGCGGGGTTATTCCTTCAACTGTTGACCCTTTCATAGGATAAACATGGCAAATATTGACACCAACATTGCATTAGGAGTTAAACCACTCCAAGTAGAAAATCCAATGAATCAGTATGCGGCGTTGTCGCAGATTCAAAACGCGCAGAATCAAAATATGGCTGCGCAGAATCAAAACGCATTGGCGCAATATCAATTGTCGGCGGCTAAACGTGGGGATGAAAAAGTAAATTTTCTTAACCAATCTTTTGCAAAAAATACTGACCCAACAACAGGTAAGATTAATTACGCAGGTGTGTATAGCGACGCGGCAAAAGGTGGTTTTGGTTCTGACCTTCCTAATTTAGTAAAAGCACAACAAGAAGAACAAAAACAAGCTGGGGCAATTGAAAAGCAAAATATTGAAGTAGAAGGGCTTAAATTTGAGCAAAAAATAAAAAAAATGAACAAAGCCGTTACTGACATTATTAATTTAAATACCCCGCAAGAAGCAATTGCGGGGGTTGAAAGACATTTAGCTAATGGTGACATTGATCAAGTAAAAGCAGACCAACTTAAACAATCTATTGCGCGAGAACCTGATTTTAGAAAATGGCAAAAAAATACCGCAATGAATATTTTAGATGTAAAAGATAGATTTGAAGTTGATCATAAAAATAGAATAGCGGCAACTGGCGAAAAGAACGCTACTACTAGCGCTGGGCAATTAGTATTAGCGCGAGATAAATATAACTTTGAAACTAACCCAGAAGCACAAGCTAACATGGCTAAAGTTAAAAAAGGTGGTGAATTAGCGGCTACTGAAGAAGTATCAAGAGTTAAAGATATTCAAGGCGCTAGAAAAGTTCTTGAAACTATTGGTTTTAATCCTATAAGTGGTGAAGATAAAGTTAGAAACTTAATTAAAAAATCTACTGGTAGTTACGGCGGCGCTTCAGTTGACTTTTTAGGTAGGGTAATTGGTGAATCTACAGAAGGTGCAGATGCTATTGGTCAATTAAAAACTTTTGAAACTAAAATAGCAACTGATTTACTTGGTGGTAAATTAGGCGCGGGTATTTCCAATGATGATCGTAAATTTATTATGGCGGGGTTAGGTGAAATTTCAGATAATACTCTACCTAGAGATACACGCGAACTAGCATGGAGTCAAGTTGTTGATCGCATGCGTAAAGTTGGGTTGATGGACTTACCTTCAGACGCAAAACCAACGCCAACACCAACACCAACAAATCCTACTGCGCCTGCACCTTCAGGTACAAAAAAACCATCACTTGATGATATATTTAAACCAAAACCTAAGCCATAATGACTACTATTCAAGAACAAATTGCACAAGCAAGATCTGCGGGGTATGATGATGCGGCTATTACTAAGCATCTTGGTACGTTGCCAGATTACAGTTCAAAAGTAAAAACGGCTTTAGATAATGGGTATAAGCCTACAGATATATTGTCTTATTTAGAAACACCCCCTAAACGTCAAAACGTAGGCGCTGAAAAAGGCAATATGTTTACGCAAGGCGTTGAGGATATGCAGTACGATCCAATGTCCGGTTTGCCGTTAAACACCGCAGGATATGATTCAGCACCAACAGGTGCTACAGGCGTTGCTGCTAAAGCGTTAACAACAATGGCAGGCGTACCTATTAACTATGCAATGGGCGCAGCATCAATACCTTTAAACGTAGCCAATTTAGCTAGTAAAGTAACAGGTGTGGGTCAACCCGCAACAACAATGTCTAGCATGATAACTGGTCAAAAACCACTATCTATGACTGAACAAGCGTTACAAGCTAAAAATCAGATTGTGCAAGGTGTTAATCAACAAAGTTATGCACCAGTAACTAAAACGGCTGCGTTTGCTGGCGAGGTATTTAACCCAGTAACGATGGCGGTACCCGGTGCGTTAGGCAGCGCGGTAACTAAAATTAGTTCTGTAAACCCTGCATTGGCTAAATTTGCTGCGCCAATTGCCGAATCATTAGCGTCAAGTGGCTTTAAAACAGGAATTGTACCAACTAACGCGTTACAAAAAATATTAAATTTAAGTGTGCAAGGTGCAGGCGGCGCCGGTACAAGCGTAGTTACAAATATGTTAATTAGTCCTGAGCAATCTAATACTACAGCAGGCGCTATAGGTGCTGCCGTGCCTATTGCAGTTCCACCGGTTGCAAAAGGTATTGCTATTGCCGCAGGTAAAGTTTGGGATTTAGCTACTAATCAAGCTGCTAAAGTTGAAGCAGGTAAAATTGCTCGTAAAATGGCTGGTGATACGATTAATGAGATTCGTGCAGCCAATGGCATAGCACCAATGGATATAGACGCGGCACAAGCAGCGTATGGTATTCAAAATGACGTATGGCAAGCGTTTCTTGATGTTGTTAAAGGTAAAGATACTAAAGCAGTATTTAGCACTTTAAAAACTAAACAAGCGCAAGATCAGTTTAATATGATAGCAAATATGGCTAGAGGTGCTACCGAAGCAGAAGCAAAAACTAGCCGTGAAGTAGCAAATAAAACATTAAATAATTTAACTACACGTGGTCGTGAAGAAAATATGTTAAACGCTAATCTTGGTAAGGAAATTATGGTTCCTTTACAACAAGAAGCCGATTTAGCTAGACAAGCCGCAGCTGCTAATGTAGAAAAAGTGCGCCGGTTAAGTAACCCACAAGTAACAATAGAACCCCTTAATATTACACCTAAGCTAATAGATAACGCAGGTGTTAATGCGCCGGGCGTACAAGCAAGAGCAATTAACCCTGCGCCAACTAATTTGGCTACTGACGCTAATTTAACTAATTTAGCTAATAGAGCAGATGAAGTGGCTAATAAAGCCGCCGCAGAATCATTAACGCAAGGCGAAATTGCAAGAAATGCTGAAGCTAAATTAGCTGATTTAACTGCTAAAGGAATACAACCTTTAGATGTTAGTGTTATTACTAAAAAATTAAGTGAGTTTGCAAATCAAGTAGGCACAAGGGCAGACCCAATACAAGTAAGTGTATTAAATAATCTTAACCAACATATTAAAAATGTGGCTAAGACTGGTGGTGGAATTATGGATGTTAACGATCTATACCAAATTCGTAAAACTGGTCTTAACGACGCTATTGAAAAAGAATTAAGATCTAATGGGCTTGATCCTAGTACGCAAAGTAAACGCATAGCAGATATGCTAACGCAAATTCGCCCTCTAATTGATGATGCTATTGAAAAAGCTGGAGGTAAAACATGGCGTGATTATTTAGCTACCCATTCAGCCGGATTAAAGCAAATTGAACAAATGGAAATGGCTGATAAGTTAAGAAACTTATACACGACAGATAAGAATACTTTTGTTAAATTGGTTGAAGGTAATGACACAAAAGCAGTTCAAGACATATTTGGACCAGGCAATTACGATATTGCGGTGCAAATGTCTGAAAAAATAAAACCTTTACTAAAAATTAAAGATGAAATTGTACGCGATGCAAAAATTAAAGAACAGATTAATACTGCTCGCCGTGCATTAGGTTTTAAAGAAAATAGTTGGGCAGAAAAAATTCCTGGTTTCGTAGGGTTAGAAACTGCCGTTGCTAAAAAATTAATTCAAACTATTGAAGGTAAAATTAACGACAAAGCAATGCAAGTGTTAATTAAAGGTGCGGAGTCAGGTAAAAGTATGAATGAAATATTAAATACTTTACCTGCATCTGAAAGGACTAAATTTTTAAATGTGTTAAACGACAGTAAAGAATGGTCACCTTTAGTTGGTACTGCCATAAATCGCGCAACAAACAGAAACAAATTAGCACCAGAACAACTTAATCAAAATGCCCTTGCGAGATAATATGGAAAATCAGTCATTATTTAATATTGTAGTTGTTGCAGTTTTAGCTTGTGCCGGATGGTTTGCTAGACAATTATGGGATGCTATTCAGCAATTAAAAAATGACCTTAAAGAAATTGAAGTGGATTTACCCACACAATATGTTCGCAAAGTAGATATTGAATCAAGATTTGACAAATTAGAATCCATCTTAGAAAAGATTTTTGATCGCTTAGACCGAAAGGCTGACAAATGAGTTTAGATCCTATTAGCGCGGCGCTCGACCTTGGCAACACGCTCATCACACGTATCTTCCCCGACCCAGCACAAGCATCCCAAGCAAAACTTGAACTTCTAAAGTTACAACAGTCTGGTGAACTTGCTTCTATGACTGCGCAGACTGACATCAATAAAGCAGAAGCTACTAATTCCTCTCTATTCGTGTCAGGCTGGCGCCCAGCGTGCGGTTGGGTATGCGCTTTGGCGTTAGCATATCAATACTTATTAAGGCCGTTAGCAGGCACGATTGCCGGTATATTTGGGGTTGTAATTCCACCATTGCCAGGGCTTGATGATAACCTTTGGCAACTGCTCATGGGGATGTTGGGTATGGGTGGTCTAAGAACATTTGAGAAACTTCAAGGGGTAGCCGCTAAATGAACCTAACTGAACACTTTACACTAGAAGAACTCACGCATACCGACCACCGTGAGTTTGACAACACTCCTAATGATGCAGAGATTGCTAACCTACAACGATTAGCTGAATTTCTTGAAAAAGTAAAAATGGTACTGCGTGGCAAACCGATTATGATTAACTCAGCATTTCGGTCTAAGCAAGTGAATGATGCCGTAGGTTCTAAAGACACTAGCCAACATCGTGTAGGGTGCGCGGCTGACATCCGTGTGCCTGGCATGAAACCAGATGAGGTAGTGCAAGCGCTCATGGCGTCTGGGCTTGAATATGATCAACTTATCCGTGAGTTTGACAGTTGGTGCCATATTTCTATCCCTAACCATCCTACTGATAAGCCACGCAAGCAAGCGCTAATTATTGATCGCAGCGGCACTAGACTTTACGCGTGATTGACTTGGCGCGTGCCAACCTATTCTTTTAAAACTTTCAAGAATGTTGGTGTGTCTTGCTGGAACATAAAACCAATTGGGGTTTTTCCATCCGGGTTTATAGTTGTTCATTAGTTGTCCTTGTGTTGATGTGTCGGTAGGCTTTAATCGCCGCCTTCAAGTCTTGTTGTAGCGCATCAATACGACACGCATCATCTATCAGATGGTTGTAGGACTCCTTAGCAAACTGCACTAAGTTGTCATGCGACCAACTTTCAAAATCAGGATTAATCACGGTGCCACCGCTTCTTTCATTATCTCAATACGCTCACGGCTCACACGTAAGGTGTTGTACCTCATGTGAAGGCGCTCGAGAATAGACGCGCGTCTAGGCCCTTGCCTTTCAGCGTTGAGCATCTCCAAGACTTCAGCTTCAGTCAGTTGATTTAATGTTGCTAGTAATTGTCGCCAGCTTAAAGGTTTCATCTTCTATCTTTCTATTTAAAATTTCAATTTCATCAATGGTTTTAATTAACTCGCGTGACACGATATTAAAATTACGTTGCCTAATTTTTAGTGTTGCTTTCGCAGCCTTTAGCTTGGCTTTGTACTGATCTACTCGCTTCATGGGCTTCCTTTCTAGTCTGTTCGGTTAAAAAAATGGTTAAAGTACAAATAAAAAATGCTATTAAAAACCCAAAAAATATTAATCTCATTTATGTAAGCCTTTCCAATATTGAACTTTATTTTTTAGATGCTCAATTTCTTCTTCAAGTTCATTGATTTTTTTATTGGTTGCCAAGGTTAAATTTTTTAATACAAAGTTTAACTGTTTAATCTCTTTGGCTTGTTGTTGTAGCATATCGGCTGCTTCAACATACCCAGCATTTCTTACTCTTAAAACCAAACTATCAAAAGGTGATTGGTTATCTTTCATCCTTACTCTCCTCAAAAAAATCGGTGGCTTTAAACCCTTTGTTTTTTAAAATCTTTTTTGCTTTGGTTAACGCAGCATTTTTAATATTATTGACGCTTACCTCGCTAAGACCTAACTCTTTCGCAACTTCGGATGCGTTATCCAGCAGTCCAAATCTAGGTTTTAATATACTCATTTCAATTCTTCCATAGTTATTTCCGATAATGCCTTTTTATCCTTCAAGGCGGTTAATATACGATTCTCAATCGTACCCTCTGTTACTAATATGTAAACCCATACCTCTTTTGTTTGACCACTACGGTGCAGACGACCAACAGTCTGCTCATACAACTCTAAACTCCACGGCAACGATACAAACACCATCTTGTTGCCACCAAACTGAAGATTCAACCCATGCCCTGCTGACTTGGGGTGTAGCAAAAACAATTCAACCTTGCCATCATTCCAACGCTCAATGACCTTCTCATCGTTAATCGTCTGGGCGTGTGGATACCGACGCTTAAGTTCTGCTAACTCCTCGATGTAATTGTAAACAATGATGGTATTGGCGTGTTGGTTCTCCTCAAGCAAGTCGTCCAACAAATCAAACTTATGACTGCTGAACCAAATCGGTACCTTCGTTACATTCATGCGACCAGGCGTATTCGATGGTGTCGTTTCAGTCTGATAGACAAACCCCGACGCCATCTGTTGCAACTTCTGTGTGACGGCTGCTGCGCTAACGGCGGTGATGGTTTCCTTGGCAAACTGCACGGCGTAGTCTTTCTTCATCGCTTTGTACGGCTTGTCATCTGCCATCGTAGCCCTTAGTTCAACCTCATGGCATGGCGGCAGCTTATCCTTATATTCGCCTGCATCTAATACAAAGGTAGCAGGCTTGATGCGTTCCATCACCTGCGTGAGTGACCCTACTCTTGGCTCCCACTCGCCAAAGTCGCGGTTAATTAAGACAAAATACTGTTGCATGAACGCGCCCTTAGACCGACCAAGTAGGGATTCATCCACCACTTTGCATTGGCCATAGACATCTTCTAAGCCGTTGGAAGTAAACGATCCGGTCAACCCCCAACGGATGCGCATGGGTTCTAACACTTTCATTAGTGCTTTGAAGCGTTTGCCGGATGGGTTCTTTAGTTTAGTCAACTCATCAAACACCACGCCGTCAAAGTTTAACTTTTGCTCGGACAACCATTGAATGTTGTCATAGTTCGTCACGACCACAGGATAGCCAGAATGTAAGGCTTGCAAGCGTTGTGCTGGGGTGCCAACTGCAACGGCAATCGGCATATCGGTTGCCCATTTGGGTTGCTCAACCGGC
>Ga0304728_1000823_pt1 | contig 24367 bp, 30 predicted proteins | sample C_130625_MF_Meta_FD_190476 | JGI IMG/M metagenome (GOLD analysis project Ga0304728, IMG submission 190476) | Freshwater microbial communities from Lake Croche, Canada to study carbon cycling - C_130625_MF_MetaG (v2) (version 2) | ecosystem: Environmental > Aquatic > Freshwater > Lake | place... | reverse complement strand
CAACGCGAGCCGATCGCCCACTGCATAAATATGCACTACTTAGCAACTATTTGTATGACCCAGTTGGCACACGCCGAATGACTGAGTTCTACGACGAACGCGAAAAAGTTGGTAAAGCTAAGACCACACTAAACGAGTTGATGAAGACTGACCTTAACCGTGCAGAATCTTATGTTAAAGAGCATGCTGATGAATTGCAGTTAGAAAGCGCTATTAACTCTACGCTTCAGCAACTAGAACGTACTCGCGCTTACCGCAAGTTTTTGAACAGCCCTGATGGAGCTTCACAGATGTCAGCTGCAGACCGCGAGAAAGAACTCAATGAAATTAAAAAGATGGAGATTGAGTTTGTCCAGTGGGTACGAGAAGCTAAAACTGCACTACGCAAGGTTCAATAAACTCGCCAAATCCTAGCGCCGTACCTCCCGTATTCACAACGGGAGCGTATCTCTACACGCATAACAAAAAGTTTCATCGCATACCGAAGCGCTTCTCTAACTTGAACGGGGGTTGCAGTTGTTGGCAAAAAGAACGAGCACCCTACGTCAAACCGTTCCCATTGAATAAAGTACTCCACCCCATGCAAGGTAAGTATGCGCACGTCGTCAGGTATTTTTGGCTCAACCCGACGCGGCCTAGGCCGTTCAAATAAACGTGCCGTCTTCTGCTTGCGTAAACGCCGTTTCGTCGATGCCAATTACGTCTCCATCAAAGATGTAGCAGCGCACTGCAATACCACTAAGCCCCCCTACGGCTCCTGCACCAATACGAGTTGGGTGCGATTTACCGCCATATTTAAGGTATCCTGCTGCGGTCAGTCTAGCTAAGCTGTCCTTAACGTCCACCTGCCTACCTGTAAAGTACTTGCGTAACTCAGCCACAGGGATAGCCAAGGTGCGAGTCTCGGGGTCGTACCGCATTTTCAAATGACCTCTGGGCATAACTGCTGGGCGTTCAGGCATGCCATCGTGCGGGGTATATGCCGCTACCATTGCGTTGTTGACGTTCTCGTTAATGAAAGCGCCCAAAGTCTCCTGTGCAACTGTCAATGGGTTGCCGACGTTAGCCAAGTTAGCCGCAACTGTTTCGGATACTACCCCAAGAGCATACTGATAAATACGCTTTATGTCGATGCTAATCAAACCAAGTTTAGTGGCAATCAGTGCACCCACAAACGCGCATGTCAGAAGACAAGAATAGAAACGGTCAGTCTGGTCTAAACCAAGAGCTTTGTCTACCTTGGCCTGCATATTGGTAAGCAGCTTCATCACGTGTTCGGGGTTATCAATGATGTACTGGATATATACAGGACCGGCTACGCCGTAGTTGGCGCTAAGCTTGCTAAATGTTGCATCAATCTCGGCTTTGGTAGACCCCGTGTATTTCTGAAATGCAACCTCAAGCACCCGACGAAGTTCCCCATCAGCGGTACTCTTAAGATTCTGCAGAGCGTCCACAACTGAAGCGTTGCCTGACGATATAGTAAAGTTGCACCATGTTGTATTGTTGACGCGCAGTTTATTACTCTGCGATTCCATACGGTGCTTGCCTCGCCCTGAAGTAAATCCGTAGGCGTAATCAGACAAGATCTCGGGCTTCTCGTTAGTAATCTCATCCACAGTAAACGCGATACTGTTCATCATGCCAAGCAAGTGCATCTTAGACGCATAGGTATCATCTTGCTTCAGCAACAAGGTATCAGGGTTTCCAAAGATGGAGTTAACTACCATCTGCGCAGTTGACTTACCCGAGCCTGAGCCGTTGTGTTTAAGATGGATTAAAGCGCCTTTTACGTTTTGCTTAGGGCCAATAAGTTTTAGCAAAGGTGAACCAAACCCAAAGAACAAAGCCAGTGCATGCGGCTCAAGGCCGGGTCGGTCGTAGAAGTTAGCTATCTTGCTCCACTCTTCTAGTGTGCCAGTGGGCTTAAATGATTCAGCCAACTCCCGTGTGCCGCTTGATGGTGGAGCCAGTTTAGTACCCGCCGCTGTGTATTCCAGCTCGCCGACAACAAACCCATCCCCATCAGGAGTCCAACCCATCTGACTGCGAGTTTTGTTTGCCGCGTATTGCGTTTGTAGTTTGCGTAGTGTTGATGCAAAATAAGCCATAATTGCTTCCAAGTGTTTTCCGTAAGCGACTACACCATTTTTAATGAGCAAGTCGCGCAATTTATCTAAGGTAAACAGTGCAGTCACGGGGGTGTAAAACCTGCGGATGCCGTCCTTCTCCATGTGCAGGTTAATCCCTACCATCTCTCCTTCACCATTACCGTGTTTATCTGAATCAAAGAACCGTTCCGTCAGGTACAGGTCATACGGATAAATCTGAACATCTTTCTCTTCACCATCAGGGGCACGTTCTTTTTTATATACCCCACCGTTTGCCCCACGGAAATATGGAAACGGATACGCAGGTATCGACATGGTTAGTGCCGGTGCTGCCTCATCCTCGGGCGTCTCAATAATGTACTGGTCGTCTTCAACAATTGCCGCTTCAACATACTTACCCAACAAGATGGGCGTGGTTACTTTTTGTAGGCAACCTTGGCAGAGGTCAGGATTGTTCTCACGATACCACTCGCAAGTGTATGGGCCTCTAGTTTCAGCCGCCTTAGCTTCCGTAGCATCTGCCGAGTACTCAGGGTGCCGTTTGGACAGCGTGTGGATAGCAGAGGGGCCGTCTTCACAACGCACAGTAATAGATAACGCAGCTCTCCACAACGGCTCTTCTAGTGTTGCTGCATTCTCCAAAGCGTTTTTAATCTGAGCGCAACCATTCCCGTTAATACTACGGATAGCTATACGCTTGAACGAACACTTAGGGTATTCCCCACCAAGATCCTTAGACGTTTCGTCCATGCCAAACTGCTTGGCAGAACTTAAATCCATCGTGGGAGCAGGAAGGTGCTCGAGAAAATCCGCAAGTACTACAGGAGTACCAAGGGCAATAATCTGTACCGGTCTTGAGGTTTCGTTTTTAAAGTTATGAGTGCCGGGTATGCGTAAGATACGTGCGGCATCCGCAGTTACCGCTGGGTCAGCAAATAATTTTTGTTGAGCGCACAAACGCTTCAAACGCTTAGCATGGCGCACCCACTCTTGGGCGGCTACATCTTCAGTCAAAGGCCAGTATACGTGGAGGCCACCACCTGAGTTAACAAGGGTTGGGCTAGGTAGCTTTGTGTCAGCAATAAATATGGATAGCGCTTGCGCGGCGGTGGCTTGATCGGCATAGGGTTTACCAGTACCGCAATCTAAGTCAAGAAAAAACGACCGTAGGAAGGACGCGTTGTCAACCTTACGACCTGAGTCATCATTGAACGTGGCAAGCGCAAAGTACGCGTCCACGCCTTGGGAATCCATACCAGAGCCAACTGCTTCTACATCGTCAATCGTTGCTTGAAACGACTGCTTGACGGCACCTGCCCGAATACCCACCGTGCAGTACATACCCTGCGTAGGTAAAACGGAGTTGAGAAAGTCAGTCACAGAACCTCACTGGGTTGAGGAGAAAAAAATAGGGGCAACAGGACTACCTGTCACCCCCACGAGGATTACTTACGTTTGGAAAGACGCGCAATAATTTTAGGCATCGCTGCCTGATGGCAGGAGTGTGGCACCGATCTACCCGTTAGCCAGTTGTACACACTCGCACGTGTCACGCCAAACATCTGCGCAACTTCGGAAATCGGTGTACCGCTATTGATACAGACACTAGCCAACTGCATAACAATCGGGTCGTGTTCAGTATCCTTAACTTTTTGGATAAATAGGGTGTCATACCCCCGCAATCTATTACGCATCTTCGTCAGTAGCCCAGTCACTTAATATGTCAGACACGTTCTTTGCCACAGGAGCTTCCGGTTTAGTTTTGGCAACCGAACGCTTTACGGGTTCAGCCACGGGTTCTTCCGCAACTTCTGCTTTCTCAACAACGGGGGTCTCTTTAAACGCTTGTGGCAATGCAGGCATGCTCTCGGCTTTAGATGGAACCATCTTCAACTCAATAGCTTGACGAGCATCTTCGGTCTGGCTTTGTGCCTTACCTAGCTCCCACTCTTCTCGCGTCAAAGGACGTACGGCGCGGAACTTTAACACTGGCACGGCTTCAGCAGTATCAAACCTAGCCTCAGTCACAATGCCTGTAATCGGGATACCGTGTCCTGACAAGAACTTACCAAATGCCTGCAAGGGCATCTTCTCGCCTTCAGCACGACCAAAGTATGACTTAGCGGGGACTGACAAACGATAGATGTTGCCACCAATGTCGTTCTCTAAAGCCACGGCTAAACGCTTGCTGTAACGGCAGGCACGAGCCTTACCATCGCCAGAGCCTTCAATGTTCTGAGTGCAGGTAGCGCATGAGCTGCTTTGTGGGGTTGGCACTTCTGGGTTAGGTACCACGCCTTCGGCAGACCAGCAAGAGGGTTTCAGGTCTTTGCCTTCCTCATACTTGCCCGCATAAAACGTACGTGTCACACCCTTGCCAGATGCAATCACCACAAAGTTCATTGAGCGTTCTTCGTTCTTGGCAACTTCTTCGCCGCCTACGACCATGCGCCACACACCGCCTTTGATTGAGATTTGTTTGCCTCCAGAACTACCTGCGATGTCACGGGTAGTAGCGTCTGAAGCCTCACGTAGATAGTCAGGGATAACGGAACCGGATTTGAAAAGTGTCATGTTACTCATTTTGATTTCCTTAATTGGAGGTTACTTGGATGAACGGCGAACCGTGATCGAGTACTTGGACTCGATATTCACACCTGCGGGCATCTTGTCTGGATTCTCTTTAACAAACTCTGCAAAATTACTTTGCGCAATTCGTCGCTCGAGAAGGTCCGGTGCATCGTGCTCACGGATGAATGTGTACATACTGTCCCAATCACTGGTCCAGTAGCGTGTTTTGACGGATCGGTTAAATGATCCAAATGGGGTTTTGCCACCGTCTTGTCCGGTAGTTTTGCAGATGTCTAGAAGCTCATGCTCAACGGCATCCAACTGCTGATCGAGGTCAGCAATCTCAGCTTCCATCTGTTTCTTTTTGGTTTCTTTAGCGTCACGTATCTTGATATATACCTTGACTAATTGACTAGCATCCATACGACTCCTTTGATTTACGTTGAACAAATTGGTGGGGTACTACCCCCGTTTTTTATAAATTATACACTGTCAAATTTCAGTGTCAAGCTCTTGTTTGTATAAATCTACTAAACTTTGGTGCATATCAATTTTGTTCTGTAACATGGTGTACATGCGGCGCTCGACTGGACTGCCTTGCAAGTGTGTGACAGTAACTTTGTTTGTTTGCCCTGCTCGGTGTGCCCGTGAGTTAGCCTGCAGATATATCTCTGTGGAGCTTACCGGACCCCACCATACAACTTGGTCAGCACGAGTCAGCGTAATGCCGTGCGCAGTAGCCTGCGGCACTAACAATAAAATGCGTGGGTCATCTTCGGTTTGGAACTGTTTGATGATGTCTGCTCGGCGTGTAGAAGCAACGCCGCCATGAATGGTCTGCACTGTATATCCTTGTTTTATCAGCTCATTCTCAACCATTTGGAGCGTGTGCCTATATGGGATAAACACTAATACTTTGTGGTCAGTTTGGTCAATTACATTCACTAGCTCCGCCATGCGGTTAGTTACATCAAACTCAACCACGCCACCATCATCTGTATATACCGCTCCCTGTGCCACTTGCAAAAGTTTATTCAGCATGGTTGCCGCGTTGGTTGCCGTAATTTCACAGCCTGCGGCGATAGTCATCATTTGTTTTTTGAGCGCGTCATAGTACTTGCCTTGCTGCGGAGTCAACGGAACTTCACGCGTCGAATACAGCAGGTCGGGCAGGTCTAAGCATTCTTCTTTGGTGAACCTAATCGCGGGCTGTAGAGCTTGATGGACTACTTGTTGCGCCGTTTGCCTAGGTGCCCATTTATATTGGGTAATCTTAACCATCACCTTATCGCGGAACGCACCAAAGAATCTTGGTACTGAATCGGGGCACACAAGTTTGGCTAAGCCATAGGCATCTAACGGAGACTGCGACGCAGGTGTACCGGTCATCATCCACAAACGCGTGTTCGGTTTAATTAGCGTAGCAAGGCACTTCCACCGGTCTGTAGATACGCTCTTAACTGCGTTAGCCTCGTCCACAATAATGAGATCAAAACCACCCGCAATCAATTCTTCTTTAACAACCTTGACGCCATCAAAATTGATAATGACAAACTCGTAATCACCTTCAATAAGTTTTTTACGTTGGGTGCGTGAGCCTTGTGCAATAGCAACAGTGCGGTGCATGACTGTCTTAAATAAATCAGAGCGCCATGCCGTGTCCATAATGGATACGGGGCACACAACAAGCACACGCTTGACCCTGCCTTGCGTCATGAGGTAATCAGCCGCCCACGCCGCCGCACTTGTCTTGCCTGTACCAGCTTCATTGAACACAAAGCATCGTGGATGGAGGGTAAGAAACTCTGCAGTAGTGCGTTGATGATCGAACGGGGTAAACATTCCGGGCCACTTATACCGCCCAAGAATGGGACTAGGCACATCACGAATACCTAGATTGCGTAGGAGTTGCACCTCGTCAAAATCCCAATGAACTAAAACTCTATCAACGCCCTCTTGCGAATCTAAAATTTTGCTCTTTGGAATTAAATTAGTGATCTGTTGTGCTTTGCGTGTATTGAACAGCAATGCCTTGTTGTCGACAATTTGCATGATAAATTTGAATAGAAGTGACGAAAAAAGCTGGGTAGCGAGCTACCCAGCGAAGGAGAAAAACGAACAACTCGGCAACTGCTTACCAAGTGTTTTTATCTTACATTATTTTTTACGCTCTCGCTTAGAAATTTGTGATTTCATGTCGCCTGTTTTTGTGCGAGCAAAACTACGATTCGCGTTATCTGTTGCGGCACGGAGATTGCTTAGTTTAGACGTACCGCCTTTGGACATAGCTTTCTTGTGGTCAACGTCCACATCATCAGGTAGGGTGCCATGCGCCTTCTCATATGCGCGTCGTGCTTTGTGTCGTTCTGACTGAGCGGCAAGCTGTTTAGGCGTGCCTTGGTAGTTTTTGTACTCAGCCGCGTAGTCTCTTTTTTTAGTAGCCATCGTGATTCTCACAAGTAGTAACTGGGCAAAACTTGCACAGCGCAGAGCTACGAGGATTCCATACCCCATGCACCACAGCCGCTTCAATTGCACTAGCCCTGCCAGCCCATTTAGACAGGATTTCAGGCAGTTGCGCCCGAGTGTATTCAGCTTTAATTACATCGCCAACTACAACAAATAGCAAGGCTCCCTTGACAAGATTAACGTCAGGGTGATGGATCATCACCATAGCTGCCATAAGTTCTAACTGAGCGGTGTCTGCATACCGGCTTGACTTGCCAGTTTTGTAGTCGGCTACCCGCGCAACGCCATTGTCGTGGTTAATTGCAAGGTAGTCTGGGATGCCTCGGAACCATACGTCTTTGTCGAAAAACTCACAGGGGGTAAAGTCTGCTCGGATTCCAAGCTTTTCTTCGCAACGAATTTCGCCTTTGAAATTGGCGAGAGGTTCCACGAATGGCTTGTAGTGTTCATAACTCGCCGGAAGTGGTGTTTTATCACGGATGTATTCTTCAAATGCTTTGTGTACGGCAGTGCCGTATAGGGTTGCTTCGGTATCTTTAAACTTATACTTTTTTAGTATTTTAACTTCGTGGTATCTGCGTGGACAGCCTTCGTAGTCTTTGATGCTTGAATAGGAATGTGATAGCGTCATGGAAGAAACCGAGTTTGTTTTTACAAACCCAAGTGTACCAATTAACAATCCCCATAGGAAGCCCCGACGCCTGATTCGCAAGCTAGTGGTAAGGTTTGTGCCCATTTTGGTCTCCATGACATGCACTCCTCAACGTATCGTTGGGCGGCTTCTTGCTCCTCAACTGGTGCCACACAAGCCACAGCATCGTGAACTGTCAACACCACCTTATACTTTTTGCCGATTCTGAGCATCTGCTCCGCCACGACCTGCCTTGCTACGGCTTGACACACATTCTCAACCACCTTGCCACCGTAAATATATACAGGCACACCCTTAGAGAAATAGCGCCACTGGTCTTTCTTGGTCTTCTCATCTACCACTTTGGCTAAGTCAGGGTACTGAATAAACAACCCGCTAGGTAGGGTTAACCCCTTACCCGGAACCGCTTTAATTAGACCTTGCTCGTCCACTTGATAGCCGTTGCCTGTACGCAACGAGATTAGTGCTTCATCCGCACTACGCCAAAACTCAGGTATCTTGTAGTAGGTATCCCTGTATGCGTCAATGATGCGTTTTGCTTCCGCTTCGGTTACATCAACACCAGCCTGCGTCTTAAGAAATAGCTTTAACTTATGGTGCCCAACACCATAGCCTGCACCAAGAATCACGACCTTGCCTACTTGCCGTTGCCCCTTGTCAATATCCTCAACGGGTATTCTGTATATCTTGCTCGCCATAATTTTGTACACATCTTGGGACTTTGAGAACGCATCTACCAAGTCATGTTGTCCTGCCAACCAAGCCAATGTGCGGGCTTCAATCTGCGCTGAGTCGCAGTCAATAATCACATGCCCTGCGGGAGCCTTGATAGCCTTCTTAATCTTGCCTGCGTTAGTGCCGCGTGATGGTAGGTTTTGCAGGTTTACAGAATCTTGCCCAGACCAACGACCAGAGTGGGCACCATAATAACGCAGAGGTACAGGAAACTTGCCTCGAGTAGACATACCAATAAAGCGCTCAGTACGAGTCTCCTCAATTGTCGTTTTGTTTCCAAGTCGGGCTGCGACAAGTATTTGGACTCGTTCATCAGGGTGCTCCTCTAAGGTTTTGAATTCTTCATCGGTCTTAGCAAATGCCCACGCTAACTTACCAGTACGTAGGCTTACCTTTGTGGGCGGCACAACGCCGTAGTTCTCGAGTACCTTGGCAAACTTGTCGTTAGACATGAGTAGCTTCTTGATGCCCGCCATACCCTCACTGAAGATTGCATGCACGTACTCGGGGTCGGCGTCTTTCAACATGAAGTCCCGTACAGATTCCATCAGCGATTCCTTAGCGTCCTTTACAGATTCCAAGTGGTCAACCAGTACGTTCTTATCTAGCTCAAGCACAGGCTCAATAAACATACGCAAGGTTATGTCAATCAGTTTGAGTTCTTGTTTAGGGAAACCCATCGCCATGTATTTGTTGAATAGCGTGTAGGTCAACTCGGTGTCGTTGATGCAGTACTCAGCGTAACGTGCCATCTCCTCGGCAGAGAAGTCAGCGTAGTGTTTACCCTTGGCATGCAGCACTTCGTCGCCCTTGGCTCCGATACCCATGCGTTCAGCTTGCTTGGCTAGGCCATGCGCCTTCTCATGCGGGAACAACGCCCGTGACATACCAAGCGTATCAAACCAAGCCATAGGGTTTACACCATACAGCCAGTTAAGAACCGCCCCATCAAACGCAGTGTTCTGCGCCACAACCATAGCATCAGACCAATCAAACTCTTTTAGTATCCGCTCCACTTGCGGTTTGGGGTACCAAACGGTTGGGTTGTTGTCCACCTTAATTGCAATGCCAATCATCTCAAACTGAGGCGACCGCACATACTCCTCGGTAGGAATCTTGGTCAGGGAATACTCAGTTGAGTAGAAGCACTCAAGGTCAAGGGTTACGATTTTTGGCATATTCTTTTTCAAACTCTTTGTCGAGTATTTCTTTGGCTTGCTTTAGCATGTTTTGTGGGGCGATGATACTACTTGGCCCTTGCATCAACTGCTTGCCTTGCATGTTGTACCTACCTGCTGTTTTATAAGTCACGGTATCGGGGTCTTTTTCCTGCGGAGCCAGCAGTGTATGAAACACATTAGCTTCAAACCTTGCACGGCGGGCTTCTTTATACGCAGCAATCAACGCTTCTTTTTCCTCAGGTTCCAAGTACCACAGGCGGTGTATGTGCCCATCATGCTTATCTATTAGTAAATCATCTAACTTTTCGATGATGTCTTGGAATTTGGGAAACGTCCCCTGATATGTTCGCCTATCGCCCTGCAAATCCCCAAAGAAATCCTCGGGGTGTGTCTTGAGTCGTTCAATAATTACTTGTACAGATTGCATCATTTTGGTTCCTCCAGTGGTTTGCAATACAACGTGTAGTTGGACTGCGATGTTGTTACGTTGGTTAAGTATGCGGGTAGTGAGTCCACATTGGTTTCGTTGATGACGAGGGCTAATCCCCCTGCTTTGTCAATACTTATAAGGTTAGAAGTTTGCAAATCGGTTGGCTTGTTACTACCTGCTTTAGCCTCAATACCAATGAAGCGTCCTCTTAAGCAAGCAAGGATGTCAGGGGTGCCGTTGTTAGCGTGCATACCCCCGATGTAGTTCACAGCATACGCTCCGTGTGCTTTAAGCGTCGCGTGTATTTTCTTTTTGACTTTGGCTTCTGGCGTCATAGTACTTCTTTGGCATAGGGGCATGTTTGTCCAACATCTTGCGCATCCACTCAGACCCGCCCAATTGTTTGAGGATTATGGTGTGTCGTTCAGTGAGGCGTATGCTTGTCTTCTTGATTGGCTCTTGCGGCTTAGGTCGCGGCATTTCTTTCCTTTATGTCATAAAACCAATCATCACCCGCTGACCATTTGCGGGTGCCGTCAACTGTCCATAAAGACTTTGCAGCTTGAAAGTCAGGAAACTTTGTCTCAGCGGGTATCAGGCTTTGGTCGTACCACAAACATCGGTTGTTGGGCTGACAGGCAAACTGACCGTTGTCCAATGCAATCCAATTAAACGACTTGTGTTCCTCGGCCTGTTCGGTAAAGCCAGTGTCCAAGGTCATTTCGTCAGCACAAAAGTCCACAGTAAACAAGTAACGCCCAAAGTGCCACTCACGGTCTTTACCCAAGAACTTCACGCCAAGATTACGCAGGCCAATCTTTTCAATGATGGTGAAGCGATAGCCCATGCAGTCCCAAAGCTGAAGCGTATCGACTGGCAGATTACCATGCTCTTCTTGCCAAACGTAGGCGTGGATCGGCAACTTGTCGTACAGCGCACCATAGGCAGGTAGCAAAGACTCGATGCGGAACACTTGCCCCCGCAAAGCTTTCAGGCTGACCCAAACCGCAGGCTCCAATTCACCGTGACCCTTTTGAAAGTTGTAAAGAAACTCTTTACGAACAAAACATTTTATGGGCGGCAGTGACGCCACGATGTAACTCATGTGTTCTTCTCCTTGAGTTTGGCTTCAATAGCGTCGTAAAAAACACCCCACCCATCCACGCTATGTTTTTTGTACAACTCAAGTTGTTCTTCATCCGTCAGCCCCACCCACGGCCTGAGCGTATGTTGCACTTTAGCCTGAGCTGCCATGCCATCTTCGTAGCCCTTGCCGTAGGTTTCGTTATCGGCCTCGATCAGTTCTTTAATAAGTTTTAGGCTTTCGTCACAGACTTTTGTCAGGCTGTCGATTGCCATGTTGCGTTTGATAATCATGTGTTTCCCCTTGCTCGGATGTTTTCGGCACAGTGTTTTGGTTCAGTAGCAATATCATCTTGCAATTCGTCACAGATCCTTGCACACGCCTCACGCTCAATCAGCACAGCGGCTTTGATGGCATCGGCCTCCCAGTGATAGGGTTGGCCTTTCATAGAATTCTCACGCTCAATACGTGCAAACTCGTCGTCTTCGTCTGTATGTATCATTGCTCCCTCACTTTCAACATTTCGTCTGCTGTTTCATAAGCCATACTTACTAAAGCTTGTTTTGCGTTAAGGCCATCCGCAGGAATGATGCCTTTGATAATGAAACCTTGCATAGCCTTAGCTGCAAAGTAGTCACGTATGCTAATACCAAAATTACTTTCGTCGGGAAACGCTTGTTGCTTTTGATCTTCTCTCATATAGGTGCGTCCTCATGGTTATCGGGGTTGAACTTGGGTACCTTGGTGCCCTTGTCTTTCGGGTTTGGAAACGGTGGGAAAGGCCATGTCATTTCTTAGTACTCATGAACTCAATATCGGGCTGTTCTTTACGCAAGTCCGCATACTCTAGCTGTACGCGTTGGGCGTGAATTATCTTACCCGCAGTGTTGTTCAACTCGGCTGCGACTTTTACATCGACCGTGCCATTCTTGAGTCCGTCATATAAAGAGGACAGTTCTTTGGTTAAATCACTGATGTGCTTCATTTTTAGTTTCCTTTAGTTTGCGTTGAATTAACATTTGGATTCGCTTAGCTTCTATAAGCTCGGGGGTTAGAACTTTGACCGGCACTTGCAGTAAAGCTGCTACATACGAAGGGGCTAACTCATTGGTGTACTTACGCATGATCTCTCTACTTTTTGCACGGCTGGCTTCTATATCTTTGCGGTAGTTTGTGTGGCACCACTCCGCTTTCTTCTGAAGAATCTCATCTCGTTTTGGCCCATTGCGATACGCTTTTGCTTTTGCTTTTATTTTCTCAGGGTTCTGTTCTCTGTACCTCTTGTTTAGTTCGCTTATCAGCTCTTTATTATTTGCACACCACTCAGCATGTTTGGCTACCTTGGCATCACGGTTTTCCCACCAATACTCCCGCCCCTTGGCGTTTATTGCATCTTTGTTAGCTTCTCGGTACGCTCGTTTCTTAGCCTTGAGTGTTTCCCCAAGCTTTTCCCGATACTCTTTACCTACTGCTTTAATGCGGTCTAAGTTAGCTTCTCGATAAGCCTTATGCCAAGCAGCTCTGGCAATTGGATCTTTAATTGGCATTTGATTACTCCCCTAACTCCTCAAAGATTTCGTTAAGAATGGTTTTAATTTGACTAACCATCTCGGCTTTAGATGCGGGCGCTGACATGACCATGTTGATACTTGCCAACGCCTTGTACATGGCCTGACCCTTTAACGCAAACAATAATCCGTCTTCGTCTTCAGGATAAGAAAACTCTAGTACGGCCTTGCCCTTCATTTAGGTAGCCCGCCGAAGTATTGATGCAGCTTACGATACAACTCATGAGCGTCACTCAAGCTGATGTTGTCTAAGATGGACTCAATGTTATTACGCGCTTCAATTTGACGCACCGCCTCCTTATGCTCGGCTATCAACGCATTGATACCATTTGAGGCAGGAGTTCTAACCTTAGAAGTTTTAGCTTTCTTTGCTCTGTTAGCTAAAGTCTTAACTGACTTAAGTGGTTTGTATTCGGTTTGATTAGGTTGCAATAAGCCTGAGCTATCAACCCATATCTGTCCTTGTCGAATCATCTGCGCTAACAAAGTTGTTACTGAGCTTTTCTTGTATCCCTTGGCTGCAAGCAGACGAGCATACTCACGCTTAGTATTTCCGGGGTTGTCGCGAACGATCTCAAACGTTGCGCGAGATGTGTTTGTAGTTGGTGTAAACATATCAATATCCTCTGGTGGTTGTTCAGGTTGTTCCCAAGATTGCAGTATTTGCTGCATTGCGGTTTGTAAATCAGGCATTGTCATCCTCGAATAAGTTAAGTTGTCGTGGGTCGGGTGCGGTGTGAGCTAAATCCTCCACATCACGCAGTCGCATCTCTAGTCTTTCACTCAGCACTTTAATTAGCCCCGAATGCCCATCGGCAAATCGGATTAGCTCCTCGTCAGTCATGTTGTCATAATTCATTTAAGCTCCATAAAGTTAATCAAGTTTGTGTCATCGTCAGTTGTGAACCATACGATGTTGTCAGGGGGAGGCACTATCACACGTTTCAAATGCCCGCCCACCATCGCTACATCCCTAATCTTAGCCAGCCAATCAGGTAAGTCTTGTATGACTCCACGAGATGCCTCCTCATGCCCATCCCGCCATCGTTTTAGGGTGTAGTCTCCGTCTCGTTCTTCGTATCTACATTCGTACATATTGTCCTGTTGGTTGTACCCCATTGAGTTTTCCAGTTGTCTTAGTGCATCTGAAAATCTAACATCATCTTCTCTCATGTCATATCCTTGTTCCTCCAATCGAGTTTGCAAATCAAGCATTTTGGTTTTCATCTTCCCCATCACTAACCCCCCAATCAAATGCGCCAAGGATTTCATCTACCTTCAACTTGGTCAGCGCACGAGTGCTATCTTCTTCACGCAACTCTTTAGCCGTTACCCCAGACAATACCTCTTCAAGCTTACGCGAAGCTTTCGTTAACGCAGGGTCGTTAGTAATATTCATCACTTGCAATAACTCACACAAGTCAACGGCATTGGTCACGGTGGTATCGTGGAACGTACGCTTCTTGCCATCCTCATCCACAGTCAAGCGATCGCTCAACTTACTGATGGCGTTATACAAACGAGTCCATGAATCTTGGTTTGCAGCTTTGAGTTTGTTATCTAGCTTCTCCTCGTACTGTGCGATCAACTCGCGTTGTACGTCGCTCTCAACATCAAGCCGGAAGTCACCACCCGTAGGCAACGGAGTGAACGAGGTCTCCATACGAAAACGCTGTGCTACCTTGCCCCTGCTTGGGTATTCGCTACGATCAAACAAGGTACCGAGTTGGAACGCCGCACCCGCCACGAGCGTGTCGTACTTGTCAAGGAAGGCATCTACTAATCGCTCGAACTCTACCTTGTATATGCCCATAGTCTTCTGATACTCAAGCAGTGCCGCAGTGGGCAGTAGCCTTGCGCCTTGGTCGTTCCACGGGAGCGTTAAGCGGTAGTGCTCGGCTCGGGCACGGGCTTGGAACTTAGTGATCGCGTCTAACTCTTTGCACTCAGCAAACAAGTTTTTGTACACCGATGCTGCCTTCTTAGAGCCTGACCCCTTGGCGTTAGTGACCTCGGCTTGCGTACTCTTGTCTTGCTTACGACCTGAGTAGATTGCAATGTTCAAGTCCACCATCATGGCAGAGCGAGCAACACCTGCGATTGGTTTCTGTGTTTCAGTTGTGTAGTAGTTCATTTGATTTCTCCAAAGTTATAAGCTTATAAGTTTCTATTCTTCAGTACGATTTTCTGCGTCTCATCTTCTAACCTTGCGGCTAGCTTGATGGTGTCAATAAAGTCTTGACTCACTGGTGCTACGGTAAATAGCTCATGCCCTGTGACGGGCTTGATAGCGGGCATGTATGCGTTGTTGTACCCTTGTGTCCCTTGGTTGTTACCTACATGAATCTCAGTTAGGTGTTCCGCAAGAGATAGCGTGTCTACGATAATCTCAAGTTGTTTGGCATCTACTAAGATGTGATGCCCATTTAAAGTCAGCTTAAATTTCAAAATACCACCTCTATCGATCTTGATACATACAGGAACCCTTGCGAGTCGCCGGTGCTATCTTCTTCAACATCGTCCATGTCCTCTCCAAGCCTAATGAATTCGTACTCGTACTCAAGCTCTTGCACTTCGTTCAAGAATCGAGTAAACCGAGCCACATCGGGGTAGCCGTCATACCATTTGATAGAGTCCGCAGAAAACTCCAACACACGATTCTCGTCATTCCATTTAAAGTACTCGTCATTCCAAGCGTCAAACACATCTTTAAACGTGGTGTTCATCAGTGTCTTGAGCTTGTCGTAGTTGAGCAAGTTGTGCTCACCACTTACTGGATAAATAAGTGCCTTCACATCTGATCTGTATCCCATAATATTTCTCCAAAGTTATAAGGTTAGAAGTTATGCTTCAACATGAATCGTTGTACCGAACGGCGCAACTAAATCGGAAGACACCGCCCATAAGGTAGGCACATCTGTGTTACCCCAATCACCTACATAGCCATCGGTAAACTGCACGATTGCTTGCGGGTTGATGTTGCTGTCCTTGAGGTATTTGAATAACACCGAACCATCGGTACCGCCACCGCCCTTGGGCTTGAGGTCTTGCACAGCGAACTGGCCTTCCTCGAATGTTTGATGGCCTGCTACCTCGGTGTCCCAATAGATCACATGCACCTTGGTTGGCTTGATGTCCTCAATGATTTGCTTGATCTCGGAAACAAACACAGTCATCTCATCACCACCAAAGATCGAACCTGACGTATCGAAGCCGATTACAAGCTCAGTCATAGTAGTGCCGACCATCGAGGGCATGTAGGTGTCGTAGCTCAAGAATCTGCGGTTGGGTTTGCGCCATGAGGACTCGTCACGCCCTGCACAGGTCTCGGTAATGAACTCACGCAATACTTTCTTCCAATCAATCTTGGGCTGCAACAAGTCACCGAACACACCATCCTCGTTACCCGCACCCTTACCCGCCATCTTGCGACGCACGATCTCACCCTGACGAATAGCGCGTTGTATCTCATTGGCTTGCTCGGCTTGCTCGGCGGGGTCGCCACTCGTAGCGTTTGCCCAATCATGCTCGTCCATGCCTTCACCACCACCCTCGCCTTCACCGCCCTCTCCACCTTCCTCTTGCTCTTTCTTGAGGTCTTCGAAGATTTGCTTGACCGACCACCCACGATACTTAGCATCAGGTTGCACGCCAAGCGTAGGCATCTTCACGAACCCCTCGTTCTCATCCGTATCCACAAGAGATAAGTTAACGAAGTGATCTGCCGCAATGTTCGCCAGTTGTGCGTTCTCATCGTGCAATGCACGCCACACATGTAAGTGGCGATACGCTTTGTGTTGTGCCTCGTGCAATATGAGGAAGCGTAGCTCGGGGTCGGTCTTCATGTATTGCTCGATGAAGTTGGGGTTGTATATGACATCCCATCCGTTAGTAGCCGCAGTGGGTATCTCATCAGTTACACGTACCTTGCCGCATGCAAGGATGCCGCTATACGCACAGAACTTTTTATGTTGCATGATGGCTATGTGTGCCTTCTTGATTCGATCTTGAACGTTCATGGTTTTCTCCAAAAGTTATAAGGTTAGAAGTTTTTAAAACTCGTATGTTGTTGGTACAGGGAAGTCCTCATCCCTATCTAGTAGCCTTGCAATGCGCTCGGCTATGGCGATCTCCTCGACTGTGCGTTGTGAAACAAATAGCGTAACGATCTGCTCTCGTAAGGTTTTGTTTCGTATGACCATAGAGAATGACGCGGTCAGTATTTCGTCAAGCCTAGCTACGTTCTGTTTGTGCGTGAGGTCTACATGCTTTATGAACTCGTCGTAGTTATTTCTGTAATAGCTATTACGTTCTTCGTTGTAACTGAGCTTAGTCAACGCGCAGTCTGCCTCAAGCAATTTAACAATCTCAGCATGTATGGCGGTAGGTAACGCACGAGGAGAGCACAAAGATAGATAGCTACCATGAGCAGGGGCGGCATACACCACGGGCTTCTCACCCGCCAACACAAAGATAAGGTCTCTAACCTCCTTGGTCTGACTCGACCACCCACCCATGTGTTTGCCCGTCACGATACTCTTGCGAGCCATGTTGCGTAGCGTCTTAGTCAAACGCATTGGGTTAAAGGTTGCCACAGTGCGTACACCGGGGGCTTGAAGTTGTCTTGCGATTGCGTACATATGACTCATGATTGTTTCTCCAATAATCTTGTTTGTAAAATCCATGCGTCCCTAGATACTGTGTACCTAGGAAGTGGTGGTGTGTATGACTTGCTTATCCTGTTGGGATGCCAGTCTTTGTGAAGCCGCACGATAGTGCGTCCGTCGCTTGTGCGTTCAGTTATCAGCATCACGGTCTCCAATAAAACAAGTCAAGGGCTAGCACGATAAGTGCAATGGCAATTAGTAAGCGCCATAAGCGTTCGGTTGTATTAAACATAACTTCTAACCTTAGAAGAATTTACCGAGCTTCGCAGCTTGGGTTGTGAACTTACGACTGCCGCATGCCATGCCTACCTTGGCTTTGTTAGACGCGATAGATGTAATGAGTAGGGCATGTGCCTCGAACGATTCATTAGCCAGTCGGTCTGCGTAGTCCATCACCGCATCAATAGTCTTGGCATCTACTCGACCCGCCAACATGAACGCAAGAATAAACAGAGCACCCGCACTCGTCGGCACCTTGGCCTTCATAGGTTCTTTCACAATGTTCTCGAACAACGGCAACTGATCTGCCAAGTTAATGAGCGCGTCCATATCACGGGCGGCGGCTTCACCCACAGTACCCGCAAGGGCAGGCAGTGTCGCATCTCCAAGGGCGTTACGCATCTTGATAATGTTGGATGCTTTCTCAAGCGATCGGGGTGAGCAGTATGCCTTCACATTGCCCGTTAGTGGATTGAAGATGTATGGGTTCTTAGCCTTGACATCAAGGTCAACGTAGCAGTCAAACACTTGCGGATACTGTTTAGCAAACGCCATAACCTCGGGGGCAATGTTGTTGTCTGCCGCCCACTCAAGCCACTGGTCGGGCGAGGGGTTGCTTAGGTTCACCACAGTCATGCGGTTGTAGGCATGGGCAGGGATGTTGTCACCCACGCCATCAGTATCGAGGTTAGTTGTCGCCATGATGATCGAGCCAGTCGGATACTTAACATCACCCACTCGATGCTCGAGGATAGTCGGCAGTAACATGTTCATCACGGGGCGGGACGCCTTACCCAACTCGTCAAGCATAAGGATAACGGGTCGAGTCTGATTCTTACCTACACCGAAGCGTACATTGGGTGCATACGATGTGGTCATGTTGTCTCGGTCAATGACTGGCATAGCCAAGTCGCCAAGGTCTAGGTTCGCACAGTCAATGTAGCAAACGTGATAGTCGGGAAGGTCTTTGCCTAGTGTGGTAAGGATGGATGATTTACCTACGCCGGGCTGACCACGCAGTAGGATTGTGTTTGTTGTACCCACATTACGAATGAGAGTAGCCGCTTGCTTGAGGTTGATAGACAAGTTCATTTTGATTTCCTGTTGAGTTAAAAAGTTATAAGGTTAGAAGTTTACTTAACTAGGCTTACGCCCCACTTACAAGACATAGGTCGATGATCTCGACACTACATACATGTTCTTTTTGCATGCCGCCATGATGGTTGCCCAACACGCCTTGGCATCTGATTTTTCTTCGTACTCGTATCTGCCACCATTAGAGAATGAATACCTACGCTCGAATTTGTTGCGAGCAATGATTGTTTTCCACTGGTGCGCTTGACCGCTATCGGCAAGTACAACTTGCCAGTTCACACCAAATAGCGAGTAGTCGTTTTCGCCCCGATCTTCGGCTGATGTCACGGCATACAGTACCTTGAACGCATCCGCAAAGCCTGACTCTTTCAAGTCTGTGGCTAGTGCCTTGGTCTCGGCTTTGTCAACCCGCTTCATCTCAAACGCACGCAGTGGCGTAAGGACTTCTCCAGTTTCCGACAATACAATGCCGTCGTAGTATGAGTACCGCTTGCCACCCACATTGAGCACGGGCTGCGAATAGCTGAGGATAGATTGCTTGTACATCTGCACCCGTACTCCATCGAAGAATATTGAGAGTGCATCATTCAATCTAATGATTGTGGTGTTGTGGGTGTGGTATCCGTTCGTGTCAATCAGCACGCTACCATCTGGGTGGGCAATAATAATGTCGGTGTTGTACATGCGTACCCGCATCTTGCCCTCGGCATCTTTTATTACGCGGAAGTGGCACATCTCTCGGCGGTTTTTGTCGGCAGGGGCTGAGCCTTTGTTCTTGCCACGCTTGTACATATAGCGGGACAGGTGCATTGAAAGTTTTGTGTACATGTTCATTTGATTTCTCCAAAAGTTATAAGGTTAGAAGTTCAGGTGGTTCGCTTGGGGTTGAGTTGGGTTAGTGTCTGCATGTCGGACACGTAGTAATAATTACTCTTGTTCATTGGCACGGCGCAGTGTTTAACTTTGCGTGCTTCGCTTTCACCACATGCCATGCAAGTGGGTCGTGTCATGTGCTTGCGTTGAGGTTCGACTCTCACGGCATAACAACATGTGCAGATTGGTAAGTGATAGTGGCTCATGGTTTTCTCCTGATGCACTGTGCATCACAAAGGACACGGAGATAAGTCGCCATGCCCTTCAGGATTAACAGTTAAGTTTCCTTGGCTACGATAGGGTTTGTCGTGCTGACATATCCCCCCGCAGGGGTTCCAGCACCTAGAGATGTGACACGAATTACCGGAGAACATCACACCCATTTAAGTAGTATGCGTACGCATTGCATGTTGCTATCTCTTTCGGTGACACATGTCACACTACTCAATACACCACAACATACTGGGGCTAAACCCAACGCCTATTCACCGAGGGAGGACTGCACAAGGCAACCTATTTGGCTTCTATCATTTAGACAGCGGCGGCTCGAAGGCCAGAGTTATAAGCTTAGAACTTACACAAAGACCTAACTGATATATTATTAAAGAGCTGTTGCCAAAGGGAATAGGTGGCGCACTACAAACCGAGACGATCCCCGACTTGATAAATCAATTATAACAGATTATAGCCACCTTGTCAAGCTAATTATAGTCCTTGCTCGTCCCAATCGTTTAGGATTTCTTTGGAGTTATTGAGGTCTGCTTTGCGTCCTGCGGCAATGATCTGATGCACGCGGATTTCTGAGATGCCGTAGTCCTGCGCGAGGGTCTTGCGTTTTATGCCCAACATGGCTCGGCGGTAAAGGTCTGCATCTCGTTCGGCACGGAGTTTTCGCATGGGTATGGTGGACTCGGACTTTGGCTCGCGCTCATCAAGGCACTTGACGATGGCTTTCTTTATTGCCGCATGTTGGCTCATGCCGTGAGCGAGGGCGTAGCCCTTGGCAATGTTGAGGTGTTTCTCTCCGAGCTTAAGCCATAACTGCAGGGCAGCAACCGCCGCACCTTCTAGGCCATCTTCGTGGGTCTTGGCTAAGTTCTCGGCTACCTCAAGGGGAAGTTCGATGGTGAGGGAGTGGGTCTCAAAAGATGCGATTGTGTGAGTCATAGTAGTGGCTATGTAGTTGATGATAGGTGGTGAGTATAGCAGAGTTTAGTATTGGTGGGAACTTATAAGCTTAGAACTTCTGCTCGGCTTGTTACAATGTAACAAAAAGGGGGTATGGCGTTACGGGGGGTGTGTAACAAGGGTCAAAAATGAGAAGTGTTTAAAATCACCATGGTGGGCGAGGGATTCTATATGTGCTATGTACGAAAAGGGGTCATGTTACGTTGTATCAGCGTTTTTAACGTATGAGAGTCCCTGAAAAGCCTATAATTTATAATGTGCGTAGAAACAACACAATCATGACTATGGTATAGCCTTTTCTGGGAGATTCTGAATTTCAAAAAGACTGTAACATTGTAACAAATATATATTATATATAATAAACTATCTCTCTCTCTCTTGTTTTTGAAACGCTTAGTATTACTTTTTAGGGTCGCATTGCGTTTTTCGGCGTTACAGTGCATCTGTTACAAATTCGGGATTTTTGTTACATTGTAACACGGAGGGCAACTTCTAAGCTTATAACTTTGCTTTGTTCGGTTGAACTTTGTTTTTGCTTGCTGACTCCCGCACGCACGCGCCCGCGCACTCACGCTCACTCTCCCGCACGGTCCGACTACTATGACGCGCTATGGGCGCATACTATACACGCTCATACACAAAACTCGGGACGAAAAAAAGCCGCCTTGCGGCGGCCTTGGGGTTTTGGGTTTCACTTGTCCAAAACTGTTTCTTTAAAGTCATCAAGGGATTCAATGCAAAGATCAAGCATTTCTGCCGCGAATTCAGTTAACCCTAATGCTCGGGCTTGTCCTAATGCTTTGCTTAGCGTCTTGTCCAATGATTCGCGAGTAGTTGAAATTACGGGGCCAGCTTTTGGTGTTGCATCTTTTTTGGTTTTTGCATCGCTTTTCTTGTTGACAAGATCACGTTGAAATTCGACGCCGGTTTCGAACGCGATCCAAAAGCACGACTGATACTGAGCGCCCGAGGCTTTGGAAATAAAACCCTTCTCGACAAGCCCGTCAAAAATGCCCTTGACTTCGGCGCGGGCGGGGTTTTTAACTGAATTGCCTTTCATAAATTCAGCTTTGGGCTTGTCACATGCTAGCGTCATTACATCAAGGGCTTGCTGAATTGCTTGATCTTGAATTGAACGGGCTTTCTGAACGGCCTTTGCTTCACCTTCAAATGCTTTGAAGATTGTGGACACAATGGATTTTGAAACGAATGTCATTTTGATTCCTTTGAATAGAAGTTGATTTAAATTGCCGATTGATTTAACCGACAACTGAATTGTGCATGAATTCGATTCGCTTGTCAATACTTACGCAAAACCCTAACCTTATATCTTTTTCCGCCAGCCGCGACCCCACCGCCCCCCGAGGCCCACTTGCAGCTTCTGGGACTCCCCCCACGCTTTACGCTGAGTGATGGATCCGCTAAGAACACTTAACCACCATGATATATAAAATTATACCAATCCCAGACCCCACCCCCTTGCCATAGGAAACACCCCCCATATAAAAATAAAACACATATGAAAAAATTACATATATAATTCCACAACCCCTAGGAGTGCGATTCCCTCTTATGTACACACCTGTTATAGATTTTGATGTCCCCCTTGCTAACTACTCCCCGACGTTTGAGTCGCTGGAGGCACGCGTAGCCGCAGCTATGTCTGCTTTGGTAGATACAAATAACCTGCCAGCCCCTAACGAGATTTCACATGCAGACAAAGAGAAAGCACGCGAAGTGTTTTCCGGTAACGCTCTTGCGTCCGACGAGGACTTATCATCCCCCGGCATGGTTGTGTATCTGCAGTCTCTATTAGCGGAGTACGACAAGGTAGTTATTAGATCAGCGCAACAGATCAGGACATATGTTACAAATAAGTTGATTGCTGAAAGCGCCAGTGCCGATGCCCGGATCCGGCTAAAATCTTTGGAGATGCTGGGCAAGATTAGCGACGTTGGGCTGTTCACGGATAAGACAGAAATTACGATGCGCCACCGGCCTACTGAAGAGCTGGAACAATTGTTGCGTGAGCGTCTGACTAAAGTGCTAGAGGCGGAGGTAATGGATAACACTAAGAAGCCTGCGATAGGTCAAGTAAAGATAGATATCAGTGATGTGGATGCAATCTAATGGAATCTACACTTACGCCAGAGTTGATTGAACGTATCTCAAAGAAGCTGCCACATAACGAGGCTGCGGAATTGATTGCTATGTTTGATGAAGTTGATAGCAGGCGTCGCCAGACTTTGGCTCAGAGTGATTTTCTATCGTTTATTGCTGCTATTGATGGTAACTATAAGTTTGGTGCGCACTTAAAACGGCTTGGCTCCCTGCTAATGGAGGTTGAGCAGAACATAAAAAACCGGATTGCTGTATCGATGGCCCCTCGTATGGGTAAGTCGCAGATGATTTCTATCTACTATCCGGCTTGGTATTTAGGTAGGCACCCCGACCACAAGGTAATTGTGGCTTCACACACTGCAGATTTGGCGATTGTGATGGCTAGAAAGGTGCGAAATCTTATTAGTACGCCTGAATACAAGGCAATTTTCCCCCATACAAACATAGCAAGCGACGCAAAAGCTGCTGCGCAGTGGAATACAACCAAGGGCGGCGAGTATTTTGCGATTGGTGTGGGTGGCGCGTTGGCTGGACGGGGTGCGCATTTGATTATTGCAGACGATCCGCTGTCTGAGCAGGACATTAAGGCAGGAAATACAGCTTCGCTTGACTCAACATACGAGTGGTTCAGTGCAGGTTTGCGTACTCGTCTCATGCCAGAGGGAAAAATCTGCGTTTTGCACACGCGTTGGCACCAAAGGGACTTGATTGGCAGGCTAATTAAGGATTCCGCCATGAATGAGGGCGGTGACAGCTACGAAACGTTTGAATTTCCTGCAATTCTTAACGAAAACACCGAAGAAGAGAAGTCAATCTGGCCTGAACAGTGGTCTTTAGAGGCACTTCAGCAAACTCGGGCGTCAATGCACCACATTATGTGGCAGTGGTACGCGCAATACCAGCAAAACCCAACAGCAGCCGAGGCTGCCATCATAAAACGGGAGTGGATACGCTGGTGGGAGAAGGACGATCCGCCAAGAATTAATTTTATTGTGCAGTCATTTGATACGGCGCTTACTACCAAACAACGATCCGACTATTCTGTGTGTCATACGTGGGGTACGTGGACAAATGAGGACGACGGGACGGAGAACGTGATCCTGCTGAACAAAGTTAAGGGTAAGTACGAGTTCCCGGAACTAAAAGCTATGGCGCACGAGCAGTTTAAGATATGGGAACCGGATAGCGTGATTGTTGAAGCTAAGGCTAGCGGTCAACCGCTGATTGACGAGATGCGTAGATCCGGTATATTTGTGCAGGACTTCAGCCCGGGTAGGGGTCAGGACAAAATCGCTCGGCTTAATGCCGTGGCAGACATGTTTGCGTCAGGTCACGTTTGGTTTCCAGAAAACGCATGGGCAGCGGCTACTGTAGAAGAGATACTGGCCTTCCCTGCTGGCGAG
>Ga0304728_1000814_pt1 | contig 24474 bp, 26 predicted proteins | sample C_130625_MF_Meta_FD_190476 | JGI IMG/M metagenome (GOLD analysis project Ga0304728, IMG submission 190476) | Freshwater microbial communities from Lake Croche, Canada to study carbon cycling - C_130625_MF_MetaG (v2) (version 2) | ecosystem: Environmental > Aquatic > Freshwater > Lake | place... | reverse complement strand
TTAGGGTCTACGTCGCCAAGTGGAAGACCAATTGCGACTGCACCCTTTTCAGTTGCCGCCGTCTGTCCGCTCTTTCGGAATATCCACTCGTCTACGCGATAGCCGCGCATGGTGGGCGAGCTCGGACCCCGAAGATCCGAAAACATAGCGTTCACATTTGGATAAGCTCCATCCAGACTGACGAACCTGCCAAGCCGCGACGGGAGGGAGTTCTTCCGATGCTCAATCCGGTATAAGAATCCCTTTTTTAGTTCGTTTGCGGGGATGATGGCGAGTGCTCCTTCTGGATACTTTTTCACTCCTAATCCAGGCCTGTTCTTTTCGTACTCCTTCTCCGCCTCTGCCGCCCCTGGTCTCAACACGGGTCCGCCTCCCCGTGTTCTGCGACGAGTTCCCTTCATTATCTACACGCTGCGAATAAACTCCCACTTCAGGTAGTCGCATATCTTCGCCCAGATGTGGTCATGGGCGATCAAGCGGTCGCGCCGTCCTTCTCGAACGTATGATACGTTACTCCACCACGCCATGGACCATCAGGGTAATTTTCCTCCGTCTTCTTGTCCTTGTAGTGCTTGGTGGGGTCCATTGTATTGGTTAGCGGGGTGTAAGTAAATTACTGGCATCCTTTATCATTTTCCTGTCTTTTTCAGCCCGTTCCCACTCACCAGACTCATATTCGATCGTCTGTGTGGGAGAGCCATTGGTATAATACAGCGTGATGCGTGAGCCGATTGGATACTTGGTTCCAAGCCAAACACCGTGCAGCCCCGAAAGTTCAATCATTCGTCCCGCGACACGAACAACGTGTGACATTTATATATGGACTCACACTACGTTAAAACGTCGAATTACCGGCGGGTGCGACGAGTTTTCCGAGAGCGGCGTTTAGACTTCTTGGTCTTGCGCCCTTGCCCTTTCGCACCCTCCTTCAGTGCCCGTACTGCACGAAAACCAGGTCCAGCCGGAGCGGTAAGCGACCCGACGGCGGGCCCGCCGCCGCCAGCCGCCGCCGCCGCCGCCTTGGGCCAGCGCGGCAGCTGCTCGCCCGGAGCCGCTAATTCGAACGTATAGGTGTCATTATACACTCCGACCTTCTGAACAGCCTTCTGATCAGCATTCACGATCTGAGCGACAAGTACCGTATACAAGCGCGGGTCTGGCGGGTAGCTGATGCGCTTGGTATCTAGCCCTACGAATTTTCCAGTCATTACCGTTGTTTCACCCATTTTGACGACGTACGTATGACCCTCCTTCAAATCTTCAAGCAGAATTGGCATTTATCTAAACGCTCCGAATAAACTCCCACTTCAGGTAGTCGCAGATCTTCGCCCATATATGGTCGTGGGCGATCAAGCGGTCACGCGATTTCAAAAGAGGGAAATACACCTTATACTCATCAAGATCCAGCAGCTCGAAGAACTTATACAAGATATACGAGTAGCTCAAGAAGTTCGTGCGGTCGTTGGGGCAATACAACAGAAACGGCGCTTGGATCTCCTGGAACATGGCACGGATCTTCTCCTCGATCTCGGGCGTGATGGTGGGCGGCGGATTGCCGTTCAATCTACTCAGAATATGAGCCGCATGTTCGTAGTACTTTGACCGCCCCAGCTTCTTCAGAATCTCGCGAATCTCCTTCTCCGTCAGATCAGCAATATTGTTGATGCGACGTTTACGGATCTCCAGCACTACCTCGTTCATCACCTCCTCCGGAATCATGGTGGACTCCTTGGCTTGAAACTGGTTCAGGATCTCGTTGAGGTGGTTGATCTTCTTGTACGCGTAATTGTTCCGCTCCTTGGGCGGATCGCGAAACGAAGGAAAGTCTGACACCACCAGCGAATACTCCTCCGACCCGCATTTGGGGCAGACAAGAATGCCCTCCGAACTGATCTCTTCACGGGCCACGTTGCAACCAGCGCAGTGTTCGGTCATCTGCTGTGTGACCTCCGGTGCATTTCCGAGCTTCATACGCGCAACGTACTCGTCGAACATCTGCTTCTTTGATTCGACAGGCGCCGCAGCAGTGAAGAACTTCATGAACGTTGCTCCGTCCTTTGGGTTCTGTGCGACTTGAGACGACCGATTGTAGTACTCCATAAGAATGTCCATGTTCTTCATGTAGTAATCCTCAACCGGATTGGCCCTCGACATCTCCGATTCAATCTCACGAATACGCGCCTCCCATGCAGAACACATGACAGCATCGCCAATCTCGTTCGAGGAACGGAGGTTTTCTAATCGAACTCGTAGACCTTCTGCTTCTACCATCAGTTCCTTGGCATGAGTCTTCGCATCGCGAAGCTCGGTCACAATGTTCTGGTGAACCGAATCAAGGGTTCCCATCGATGTCGCCTCCGTGTCTCGGGTCTTCCTCACCCTGAACACGTCCATATAGTTCGTCCTTCACCTGTTTCATGAAAGCAGAATTATCGCAGACAATCGGTCGCTGCTTACGCACAGCCGACAGCAATGCATTGAAATCGATGCCGAAGTTCTTGCAGACGAACGTCAAGACCAGGTAGGCGGATCGGTTGATTCCCGCCTTGCAGTGAACAAAAACGGTCCCATTCGTCGAGCGCAGAAACAGGCGCATCCAGTTCTCGAACTCCGGGTACCAATCCAAGATTCGCACAGCAACTGAATCGATGGCGTGGAGTTCCGCATACTGTCCTGGATGACGTTTCCTCCACCACTCTGGACAATCGTCGGCAAATGCGCAATTGACCACGTGGGTAATGTTATATTTAGCGACGAACGTCGGAGTCAACTGGTTTCCTGCCCCCAGTAGAATACGCGGATAGACCCAAGCGGGTTGAACCTGCATTACGTATCTAGGCATCAACCGAGAAAGCTTGTAATTACGATGTTAACAAAGTGAGCAAGAACAACCGAAGCGGCTCCGAGGGCTGCAGCGCCCTGGTAGCTGACGACACCGTTGCCGGTATAGGCCGACGGAATATACTGCAGCATCAGGTTCCGCGGCGTCGCCAGTGACAGGACGAACGTGGCCAGAAAGAAGGCAACGTAGAGCTGGAGGTTGCGGAACATGAATCCCATCATCGGGAGCGTCGGCTTGAACGACGGCGCAGGCATCTGCATAGACGGAGACCCACTGGCCTCGGGGTATACAGGCGGAGCCGACTGGGGACCCTGCGGACTCGGGAGAAGAGCATCGAGAGATGTTGCGCCTTCCATTGTTTATGAGGAAGACGGGATTTCACATTCTGTATCTTCCACGCGGTAGCGGTAGCACTTTCCATCTGCCTTCACTACGCGGCTCGTCACGTCGTGAATCGGAACACCGAGTGTCTTGACCACGCTGTACTGGCGGTGAAAGACCAAGACGGTCAGCCCCAGCCCGATGATGAAAGAGAAGAAAGGTGTTCCCCGAGTCAATACATGCGTAATCGGAAGCGAGAACTTCATTACTTGTGAGATGCGAGGAGATTCATTGAGTCGGGTTCCGCAGTGCACGGGACCTCAGTTGACTCGAAGCGAACACATCCCGTGTCCGTGTGGAAGATCTCGCTACTTCCCGGTGTGGGGACACCCGCTGATTTCCGCGTCGGCGGAACGAACACGCATCCAATCACCAGACCTGCTAGGATTCCGATGATGACCCACTTAACTTCCAACATTGTTATTCATGTCGACAAGAGTTTGAACCAGTGTAAACCAAATCAGAAACTGAAAGAGGAAAGATGTCACGGGGGTCAGAGCGGCAAAGAATGTGAAGATGAACTTGACGATCCAACCACGCTTGACGTCCGCGCCTCCCAGCAGCATCTCGAATGGCTTCCCGAGAGCAGTTCCATAGGTAAAGATCCAGTAGACGAACAGTGCAACGTATTTTCCGAGGACTCCCAATCGGTCGTTGGTTGTCGATGTAATGTTTCCGTTACCGAACTGCTCTTGGAGGAAGCCCCACTGCTTGTAGGACCACACCACTATCAACGCCCATACGAGCACAAACACGAACACAAACTGACCCTTTGCTGCCGTCAGCCCGACGTCCCACAACACATCTCCCGGTTTCTGAACAAATTTGCCAAAGGCACTTCGTTCTCCGATATCAACCGTTTCGGTGAGCGTGTAACTAACCGTGTGATAGGCTCCAGACTGGTCTGTGAAGTTGATAGTCAGGCGCGGGGGATTCAGTGCAAGTGCCGCTGCATCTGCAGGTGGTGGCGCATAAATCCGATGGGCTCTACGAAGGTCTTCGTCCATCTTCTGGACGGGGAACTTGATGGCACCGTAATTCGCTCCTTGATGGGTTGTCACATAATCTGATACATCGATCGCCTGGTTTCCGACCACGTACTCGGCATTCAGGATCAATACAGCGCCCGGTGGTGTTGCTGAAATCGCCGCCGAAGCCGATGCCGCTGTGTCTCTGGCCGCTGCATTTGCCGCCGCCGCGGTTCCAGCAGGGTCTGCGGCTGCTGCATTTGCCGCCGCCGATGCGTCTGCGGCTGCGTTTGCTACGTCACCCATTGTTAATTGGCGAACACGAGATTTGCAACACCGTTCACGATGCGCAGGTAATTGATGGCCTCAACGTAGACACCGACCGAATACGTGTAGGAAAAGATGATATTACCATTCGCAATTGTCTTTACGACAGACAACAGGTTCTCCTGTGGATACAGGTAGGTTCCGTCGGGATTCTTAGCCTGGGGGCTCGAAATCTCAACCGGTTTCTGACTAAAGGCCGTAGACTTCAGGATACACACAACTGAGGTGCTCGTTGCAGCGGTAGCAGAGGGCAGGGGCTGTTGCAGGGAGATACGGAGAACAACCTTGTTCACCATACTCGCATTCAGGGCTCCGCTTGGTTGGTAGTGGTCATTGTCGAGCGCAAACGAATACATGTAGATTCCCGGCATCGTCGATGGTTGCTCACCCTTCGTGTGCCTGTACTGCTGCAGAAGCGAGAAGTACTGGGTAGGTTTCGTTGCGAATCGTTGGTTTCCGTCCAGCAACAGAACTCCATCGGTGATGACATCGCGCGGCGAAACGGACGACAGCTGGTACTGTCCGGACGAATACAGGAGATCTCCGGTGTTAGCAGTATTCGCCGAAAAGGGCGCACGGTTCGGAGATGCCCAGTTTGTGTAGTTGTCCCAGTCATTGGTCAGAAGCTTGTCTGAACGCTGTGCCGCGAACACCACCCGTGTGACCATGTTGAACATTGGAACCTCGATATCCGAGTTAGCGCCATATTGTCCCTCCGTTACCTTGTACGAGACCTGCTTCACGAGGAATGTCTGGTCTGCACCTGCAAGTTGATTCATCTCCACGTCTGTCAGATAAATGAAGTTACCCTCCAAGTACGGGTTCGCATAGAACGTGGTCACAGCCGGAGTGGATGAGATTCCCGCTGTGGTGGGCGCCGTCAAGAACAACCCGATCGGCGTTGTGGGCTGAATGCGCTGACCGTACGTAGGGTTCGTCGACCCCGTGACGGATGATGTCACTTGAATCTGATCAGCTGTGGCTACAGTGATCGACGATGAGATTGTAAATGTGGTGGTCGAAGGTACACTTCCAACCGTATATGTGCTGTTCAACTGCCCTGCCGTTCCCGAAAGACCCTGCAGGGTGACGCTTCCACCCACATTCAGTCCGTGCGGGGCGGATGTTGTGAATGTGATCGCGGATCCCGACGACACAACAAGAGTGACTGAATTCGTTGCCAATGCGGGGTTGACGTCGATTATCGTGTACAACTGATTCAACGGGCGGAGCGTTACATTGATGTAGGCCTCCGAGTTCTGGAGCGACACCAGTGGAAGGACCATACCCGGATTCTCGCAGAACCAGAAGTGAAGAGGAATCACAAGTTGGCGGCTGCGAACGGAAGGCTCAGGTGTGACGGTGAAGGGCATGGTAGCCGGAAGATTCGCCGGGGTCACCGCGTGAGGGTACTGGTTTGTGCGGTCATATGCATTTGCGGGGTCGTAGATCTCGGGGACGTTTCCTACCATCTGGTTCACAACCCTACGCTTCGCCACATCGTGGGTGAAGTACGAGTACATCTTCAACCACTCTCCAGTGAGACGCTGGATCGTCACGTTGTTCAGAACAATATCAACGTGGTCAATCAGATTGTATCCAATGTTCTTGATCCACTGGAACTCATAGCCCATGGCTGTGCAGTATGGGTCATACCCAGCCGGTGGCACCGTAACCTGAACCATCGGTGACCAGATGTCGGGAAGCGTGATCATCAGATACGTGTCACTCAGCAGCTGAGCATACCGGTCGATGCGGCAGCTGAGCGTCCGTGTCTGATTTACGCTAAAGTCGAGGTTGGACGACGTAAAGTCCATACGAATGGACTCCATGGCAAAGTTCGTATACCTGCGATAGACAGCCCTGAAATGGGTCATCGACGGATTCCCATTTAAGAGTTGGTTTTGGGCGCCGACCTGGGTCAACTGAATGAGGCCACCCGGCATTTGTATTAACGCACATTCATTGTTTAGATTAAAGAACCAGGGAGTGTTGAGGTTCCAACTGTTCCGGTTGTTGCACAGTTGACGCAGTCGCTGACGTTCGGCCGAGTAGCCTGACTGTATGTCGTCAGCTGTGCACCAATACCAGAGTACCTGCCGTTGGAGAGTGTTCCTGCGCTGTACGCGCCACCCGGTACGGCACCCGCAGCCAGACTGACGGTCTGGGGGTACGGCACCTTGTTGTACTGCGTGGCCTTGTTGGCCAGAACAGAGAGATAGGTGAAATTATACTTGCGCTGAGCAGGAGGAGGCGTGGCCGCGAATGTAGATGCAATAATGCGCCGCTTCTGGGCCGTCAAGTAATCTTGGGCAGAGTTTACTTGCATTATATACTTGATAGAAATTCATTAGATTGCAGTTATGGTGATATATCCCTACACTGGCCGCCGTTGTTGATTAGTAAGATACAATACTGCTTGCTGCGACCGATGAAACGCCTGACGCATTGGAGGATGCCACCGTGAAGTACCAGAAGTATCCCGAGGACAATCCAGTCGGTGCGGAGGTGGGCGCAGTTGTTGCTGTAGATCCCGATGTATTCGAGGTTCCATTGTAGTTTGAGGTTGTGGATCTGTAAAGAACCCAATTGTAGTTGGGGGCTCCAGATGCTGCCGTCCAGCCCAGAGTGGCGGTGCCCGTTGTGATGGAGAGAGTGGGGGAGGTGGGTGCGGCTAAGGATGCAAATGAAAGTATCTGTACTTTTGAATTAAATGTACCACCTAACGCGATAGTGCCATTTGATAGAGCGCCTACATTGTCAGCGTTCGCGCCCGTAAGAAGAGTTGTAACTACGCCACCTGGATATGTCACATGTCTGATGCGACCGTTGCCTATATCTGCTACTACGATATTGCCAGTTGAAAGAGTGGCAAGTCCTACAGGATTGCTAAAGGTGGCAGCCGTGCCCGTGGCATCGTTGGATCCTGCAGCGCCACTGCCGGCAAGTATGGTGACTACGCCTGAGCTTGCTGCGTACGTGGATGTTGTAACCAGCCGGATCAGGTTGCCACTGTATTCGGAAACAATCATATTGCCATTTGAAAGTGCGGTAACTCCCTGCGGCACGTTGAAGCCGCTGGCGATTGTGGTGACCACACCACCCGGATAGGTGACGTATTTAATGGCATTGTTGCCAGAATCAGCCACTACAAAATTACCATTCGGAAGCACTGAGAGTCCCATCGGATTGTTGAAGCCCCCGCCTCCGGCAAAGGTGGTGACTACGCCGCCAGGGTATGTAACTAAACGAAGACAGTTATTGTACCTGTCGCTCACAATGATTTTACCGTCGGAAAGTACGATTGCTTCAGTTGGATAGTAAAAGTTTGCATTCGTACCGGTTCCGTCGGTGAGACCCTGAACGCTACCCGCAAGTGTAGTGACGACACCTGCAGGTGTGATAATTCGGATGCGGTTGTTTCCTGAGTCGCACGTGAGGATATTGCCATCGGAGAGCTGAGTCACACCGTTAGGATACTTGAATGTTGCGGATGTACCTGTTGCATCATTTGACCCCTGTGTGCCACTACCAGCAAGCGTCGTAAGAGTGGCGGCACCCGACGTATACGAGATTACGGGTACGACATACTGCGTAATCGGACTCGATGCCAGGGTCGATATGCCAAACGCCGTAGCCACGTTCAGAGTGTAATAGTAATAGGTTCCGGATACAGGCGATGAGAATGTGAAGGTATTTGAGCCAATGGTTGCAGTCGTAACCAAGGTTCCGGCGACATACGAGTAGATAGAATTGGGGTACACCGTGTACGTGTAGGACGAAGCACCGGTATACACAGTCCACCCGCCGACCATGCCGGTTCCGGATTGGGTGAGCGTCAATCCCGATGGCGGTGCAGGCGCAGGCCCAGGCGCAGGCCCAGGCGCAGCAGCAGTCGGAGGATTGAGATACTGAAGGATCAGTGACGAAGTGGATGGAGAGGATTTGAGTCCAACAAAGGATGCGCGAACAGATGCACCGAGTCCCGGTGATACAGTCATATCTCTGCCTGATTTTGAAACAACAGCATTTGATCCAGCACTGACATACTGTGCCACTGCCTTTACAAAGGCGGTATAATCAGATGCAGACGGTTTGAGTATCGGCATTACTATTTACGGGCAAAAGTAAATATTGATATAATGCGCTTCGTTCTTGTGAGCACTCACGTTGATCAGACTACCGGCTACTCGAAGGTCGTCTCCAATCTTTTGGCCCAGGCCGCGACACTTGCTCCGAAGGTGAAGACGTTTCACTTTGGGTTCCAGCGTCACCCTGAGAAAAAGAGCATTCGCAAAGTTCCCGAGGGTATTGTAGCCTATGATGCAGCTGCGAATGAAGATCCGAAGGAGGAGGGATTTGGCTTCAACAAGATTCACGAGTATCTCGAGATGGTCGGTCCGGATGTGGTGATGATCTACAATGACCCGATGATCATTGCTCGGTTCATCAACTCCATGAAGTACAAGAAGGGCGAGACTCCTTACAAGCTGTGGCTCTATGTGGATCAGGTGTACAAGGGTATCAATCCCCAGATGATGGACGAGCTGAACAAGGCGGCGGACAAGGTCTACTGTTTCACGGATTCGTGGGCACAGGTCTACACGGAGTATGGCAGGGACATTCCTCTTCCGAAGGTGATTGAACATGCCGTGGATTCAACGGTCTTCTCGAATATGCCCTCGGCTCAGCGTACGGCCCTGCGCAAGAACGTCGGTCTTCCCCCGGAGGCCATTGTGTTCCTGAACGCGAACCGCAACAGTCAGCGGAAGCGTCAGGATCTGACGATCATGGGATTCGTGGAGCTTCTGCGTCGTCACCCAGAGAAGCCGCTGTGGCTGCTCATGGTGACTGCGGTGGATCCTCAGAAGGGTGCCCACTATGACATTCAGCGTATCCTCGCAGACCAGCTCCAACGTGCGGGTCTGGATGTCAATGTGTACGGGAAGCGCATGGCGATTGTCGACACTGCACCACCCAACACGCTAAACGATGAGGGTATCAATCAGATTTACAACATGTGCGATATCGGGATCAACACGTCGGAGGGCGAGGGCTTCGGACTCTGTCAGCTTGAGCACGTGTACACGGGTGCCCCGCAGGTTGTGACGGATGTCGGGTCGTACCGATCCTTCCTGCCGTCGACGGTGGCGACGTACGTGCGTCCGGGTCCACTGGTCTATCAGGGTGCCGGTATGCCTCTGGGCCTGTCGGCTCCGTCCTTCAATCCTGACGATGTTGCGAGTGCAATGGAGTTGACGGTCGAGAAGTGTATTTCTATGCAGTCGGCTGCCCGGGAGATGACCTTCAAGACCTGGAGCGACGTGTGTGCTTCTTGGCTCGCCGACTTACGTGCCGCTTCTTAACGCGGCGGGACTTGCGATGGCCTCCACCAACAAGATTGAGATTAGCTTCATCCAAAGTAGTGTCGTCGTATTCTTTAATGACCTTCCTTTTATCATCTTCTAACTGATACTTGCCAGGCGAAATGACTACGAGATCGTACGGGTTGCCTTCGAACGTAACACGAGTCTTGCCTTCAATCTTCGCAGTGTAGGATTTGACTTTACGTACCGGTTCGCCAGTCGCGCCATGCTGACCCCGCTCCATCAACTCCTTCACGGTCTGGTATTGATAGTATCGGTGCCCATCTTCCTCGTTGAAGGTAGCCATCTTCATACCATCCGTAATGAGATCAAGAGAGACGGGGTCCTTCTGTCCGGGCGGAACAGGCCGGGTCTCATCTGATTCCGGTGGCATCTGTTCAGCCACCTTGATTCTGCCGTCGTCCACGTACTTCTGGAATTCTTCGCGTACCATTCCGGCAGCCCATACCCTTCCTCTCGTTTCGGTCAACTTAGGCCATAACACCGGATCCTCTTCCTGGCGTTTTAAGTCGAATCCTCGATCAAACATAATCAGGTATGAGTATGTACCGCGGGTAGTAGGTTTGATGGTCACTTCGCCCTCCCTTTTTCCGTCAATCGTTACGAACGTCACAACGCCGAGCATTACTCTTACCCAATCCAATATTTAATCTGCGTCTCGGAGATCTTGGTGCCGATGCGTAACAGCCGCTGGTTGTCCTCAAAGGCCTGTCCGTCGAAGATTTCCTTCGAGTCGGGGTCCATGAAGTATACGATGTCCTTGATTTTCAGCTTCTGCAACCGCCGCTTCTTCCGCGTCATGTTGCGCAGATACGTCTCGTCCAGGTCATCGGACTTGATGGACGGTTTGAACGCCAAATCTTCACCCGTGGCGGTGGTGTCGAACCGCATACACGAGATCTGCGGCTTCTCGCGGGAGTGGAGCTTCCGGTGGATTTCGCAATCCACGGCCGACTGCTTGAGCAACACGGAAATCCGCTGGTTGACCTTGTCCTTTTCATACACCTTCTCATACAGGTACTCATCTGTGGACATGAACGTCTCCACAGCTGGTTCACCTTCGTATCGCTTCATTTCCAGGTCTGCCTTGCGGACAGCCACGACGTTCGGTCCTTCAGCTGACTTGGACTGTGCGGCAGAAATCACCGACAGGTAGAAGCTGACACGAACCGTGCGTTGATCCATGGGCAGCGTGGCGTGAGAGCAGATACGAATCGCACGTCCAATGACCTGATCGTGACGCGCAGGAGTCCAATGCGGCTCCATGATATGCACGTGGCGCACATTGGCCAACGTGATACCCTCGGCACCAGAGGACGTGGCCATCAGCATACACAAGAGCTTCTTTCCCCGCTTCTCAATGCTGGTCTTGAGACTGGGCGGGAAGTTGGATTCGTATCGCGCGTTGATGATCTGGCGCATCATCTCGCGGTCTTCCTCCTTCTCCTCGCCTGAGAAGAAGGCATAGGCCGGTTTGTCCGCCATTTCGTCTTCTTGCCACTGTCCGTTCTTGTTGGTGATTTTGTATCGCTGCCATCCGTTCGCATCGAGAATGGCTGCAAATACGCCCAATCCTTCTAACTGACGGTACTGCGAATACACGAACTGGTTCGGCCATTCATTACCACCTGCCTTCCGTGTTTCCTCGATGTTGGTCAGCATCTTGAGAAGTTTGGGACTGTAGGCTTCCAGCGCCTTGGCCGAGAGGTACTTGGCCGGTTGTGCCTTCAGAGCCGCCAGAATCTCCGGCTTGTCCGGCACGTCGGTTTCCTTCACCACATCCTTATACTCCTTCTCGACCTTCTTGGTGATGACCTTGAGTTCGGGCGGCACGGCAAAGTTACACGCCAATCTGGAGATGACGCGGTACGATCCGCCGTCGTCGTTCATGCTCAGAGCCTTCTTCGCATCTGCCTTGATCTCCTGGAAGCGGACATCCAGATACTGTGCAAACTGCTCGGAGCTCATGTTCGCCTTTTCCAGCATCTTGTCGTCGTCCACTCGCTTGGGAATGAGGCGCTCATCGGCGCCCTTGAAGTACGACACCAGCCCCTGAATGCGCTTGGCAAACAACAGGGGATTCTTGATGTTCAGACCGTCAAGAAACATATTGGCAAAGTCCTCGAACTTGGTGGGCAGACACTCCAGATCCTCTGACGTGACGCGATCAACTGCGATTTCAGCACCTACGTCCGCCTGGAACTTCTTCTCCCATGACTTGACCCAATCCATACCAACAGGAATGAACGGAACGTCCTTCTTGTACTGCACCGCAATTCGGTCACCGGCCTCATTGTAGACAGACCGGAAGTGCGGAGGGTTGCGGGTCAGCATCGCATACTTCTTCACGGCATTGAACTCGATAGTGTCCACGTCGGGAATGGCCTTGAAGGCAGTCTTCATCTTTTCCTCGTCCCAGCTGGTCGACTTTCCAAAGGGAACGGTGATGCGCTCAATGGGTCCACGCAGCAGGTTCATCAGGTAGGCGATCTCGTTAGGGCGGTTGATCACTGGCGTACCGGACAGTCCGACGATCTTGCAGTTGGTGGCATGGTAGATGGAATCGTAGAGGCGCCTGGCGATATCCGAGGAGTTCACGATACGCGAGATCAAGTTGTGGACTTCGTCGATAATCACTACGCAATCATTGAATGGGCTGGGCAACGGCTCGGCTCCCTCGGCGGCCTTGGGGACAAATGTATCGATGTTCTTGGAATTCAGACCGTTGTAGTTGATGAACTTGAAGCGCTGGGTAATGATATCCTCGACCTGTGTGTTGATGATATCCTGTGCAGTCTTGGGCAGATCCTTGTAGTTCGGGTTCTCACCTGCCACCGTCACGAAAAACTTTCCTGTGCGGTCAATGAATCCATCAGAAATGCCCAGCGACTTGGCTTCGGCGCGAGACTGGTCGTTCAGCGCCTTTTCACGCCAGTGCTGTTCCAGGACGTAGACAGGTGCGCCGCATTTGCGAAGCTCAGACTTGTAATTCTCACGCAATGACGCCGGAGTCAGCACCCAGATCGTCTTGGTGTCCATGAGGCTCTGACCCACTGCGATGGATGTGCAGGTCTTGCCGGAGCCGAGACCGTGATACAGGAGAATGCCGCGATACGGCGTCTCGATGAGCAGGTAGTCGCGGATAAGCTTCTGGTACGGAAACAGTTCCCGCGAGGTGGACTGCTTGGTACAGAGGTCAACGTCCTTGTCCTCAGCATCCAGTGGGTCGCGGTCTTCCTTGCGGTATTTGAGAAAGATACGGGTTATGTAGTCGGCGAACGCTTTCCGGTTCGGAAGCACGAAGCTCATTATCTTGTGGTGCGTTGAAAGTTTCGTGGATAGTTAACAAGATGCCATATCCTTCTCCCGACGGCACTTATACCGACAAATATACGCCGTCGGATAAAGTGAATAATTTGTCGAAGGAGTGGGAAAAGGCGAAGAAAGAACTCGCCGACGCCAAAGTCGACGACAAACCCGATAGTCCTTATATACAGGCATTGAAGCTCAAAGTCTCCAATGCCGAGAAAGCCCTTGCCGATCAAATTGACAACGAACGAAAGGGTGGTCGTCGTCGCAAGTCGCGTAAGACCCGCCGCCGTCGCCATCACCGCAAAACTCGTCGCTCCCGTAAGTAATGGAGCCGCTGACCAGGAAAAATCATCGAATCTGGATGGTGTCCATCTATCTGTTTCTGATGGCGGCCTTCCTGTATATAAAGCCGACCGTCGCCTTTGGGCGTGAAGGTCGGGTTCGTCCGTTCGGAGTGGAAGACAAGGAGTCGACGGTGTTCCCGGTGTGGTGGTGGGTCTTTATTCTAAGTGTAGTGGCCTACTGCATTACGGTGTACCTCGCACGTTTTAGGTTTGCGTAGATACAATGAGCAAGTGTCCGTATAAAAATCTGAACGGTGCACCAGGTACAGGATTTCACTCTACGCGGTTTCTTGGTCTTTCGCTTAGTGACATTCTCGTGACCTTCACCGCCTTTGCGATTCCAAGTGCATTGTTCTTCAATGGAAATGTCTTCGTTCACTTTGCCATCTGGCTGGTGATCGCCGAGATCTTCCATTATGCGTTCGGTGTTCAAACGGGGGTCATGGACATGTTGGGAATCACGGCCTGTCCGGATTAATATCAGGGATTTGTATAAAATGGCTCGGAAGAAGTTAGGTGGCGGCCCAGTCCTGACACCGGAACAACAAGCGGCGGCAGCACAGGCGGCGGCGGCGGCGGCGGACAGGCAGCGCCTCACGGAGAGCACCGACAGGCTGCGTCAGTCGTCGGAGGCAGAAAGGCTGCGTCGGGCGGCGGCGCTGGCGGCAGCACAGGCGGCGGCGGCGGCGAGGCAGGAGCGTACTAGGGGACCGCCAGGCGGCTACGGCGGACGCCGCCGACGCACCAAGAAGAAGTCTCGCAAGTCTCGCTCGACTCGCCGTCATCGTTAATTGCTCTCGTACGTCTTGACGATGTTCTCCAATACCTCCACCATCTCCTCGCGTTGTAGATGGTGAGGACGAATGTATCCACGACACTCTGCGAACGTCTTCCACCCAATCGCTGAAATCTCACGGCGCTGCATGTAGGTCATCTTCTGACCCACATTCACCAGATCCGGAGCTGTCAATAGGGCGACAAAGTAAATGTGCCGGTACCGTATGCCGTTGAGACCCATGAAGGTCTCCTCGAGACGAATATCCTTCAGGATCGTATACGCATCCCGAGGAACATTGGTCTCCTCATTGAACTCGCGAATCGCACACTCAATGTCTGTCTCGGTGCGAATACGTCGACCCTTTGGAAACCCCCACTCGGGCTCCTTGTACGGGGACAGGTTGTTCCGCATCATTCCCTCCCGATCGACTCGTGCAAATCGGTCTTTTGAGTACGTGTACTCTGGAGACGAATGATCGTCTCCCCACAATTGGCGCCACAAGGTGTCGAATGACTCGCAGACAATCGCTGTCTGTTCCTGCAACGTCATATTCGCGAACAAGAGACTGACGTAGTCCGTGTTGGTTGGGTCGTACTTTCCCCGCATGAACTCCGCGAAGCTCATACTGTCCTTTCGGCGAATCATCAAGAGCTGCACCTCGTCCGGATTCACAGGAACTTTCGATCGGTTCACGAGAACCAACCCACAGGACAACACAGGCTCAGCACATGCCTTGAACACGTGCCCCTTTTCACCACAGTTGTTACAAAACATTGAGACCACTGGTCGTAGTGGTTGTGAAGTTCGTTTTTCCATTACTACTTGAATACCTTTCCTTTGTAAACATAAAGATGGGAGCATCTGTATCCGGTCCGCCACGGCCTATGATAGTTGTACCCCAATCGTCCGCCCCAAAGTCATCCTTTCTTCCGATTGTGGGAACGATCATCGCGCTGGGTCTGTTGATGGCCGTCCTCTATACGGCTTCAAAGACAGTTGGAAGCGGCGCATCGCTGTCGTCCAATCTGGTTTCCACCGAAGTTGATGGAAAGATCGGATCAACGGTTGCATCGAGCGTTTCAGGATCCAATACGAGCCTTCAGTTTTGGATGTATATCAAAGACTGGGACTACAAGCACGGAGAGACAAAGAAAGTGATCGCACAGACCAGCTCAACGAATCCAGGAGTCAGCGTCCCGGCCGTGACACTTCACCCAACGGACAATGCGCTCGATATCAGCGTACATGTATACCCCGGAGACGACGCGAGTCTACAGACCTCGGACAATGGCTCGGGCGCAACCTACACGGTGACCCTGGAGAACGTTCCGCTGCAGTCTTGGTTCGCAGTGTCGATCTCGATCCACGGACGTAACATCGATGTCTACCTGAACGGGCACCTTATCATCTCTTCGCTCTTACCTGGTATCCCCATGCCTGCCAGTGGAAATGTTGTCATTGGCGGTGGCGGCGGATTCTCTGGCTCGATCTGTTCGGTCAGGACTGGCTCCAACCCGCTCCAACCTGCAGATGCGATGGGCTTCTTCTCGTCGGGCACGGAATGCTCGGGGTCCGGTGCGGCTTCGTCGAAGTCCGAACTGAACAATCTGAATCTCTTTGGGTACACCTTTGTCTTTGGCGTAACGGACAGTTCCGGAAAGAAGGTGACCGGCCTCGATAGTTCGGACGTATCGAAACTCTTCTCTTCTTCGTGATAGTAATGCGTATTCTCCTCAAGTGTCCAAGCCGTTCGAGGCCACAACAACTGTTGACAACTCTGCGTCGGTATGCATCGATGGCTGCGCGTCTCGATCTGATAGGTATCGCCGTTTCATGTGACGTCGACGACACAACAATGACTGGAAGTGATGTTCAACAACAGCTCTTCCAGGTTATGAACCAATTCGCTTGGAATGGACTATACTACAGCGCGAACACTTCGAAGATCGAAGCCTGTAATGCAGACGTTGAAAAGGTGGACTATCCATGGGACATTATCGTCCTGGTCTCAGACGATATGATTCCCGAAGTGCGCGGATACGATGAATTCATTCGCAGGGCTGCAACGCCCGATCTCGACTGCATTCTCTGGTTTAACGACGGGTTCCAGGGCGACAAGCTGAACACGCTGTCCATCTACGGACGCGCAATGTACACCCGATTTGGATCCCTCTATTGCCCGGAGTACAAGAGCCTGTTCTGTGACACGGAGTTAACGGACCTGTGTAAGGGGCCGCTGAAGGAGAAGACGGTGTACAATCCCATGTGTATTATCCGCCACCGTCACCCTCTACTGGGTCACGCAGTCGCATTCGACGCTCTGTATGTCCGGAACCAGAAGTTCTACGAAGCAGACCTGCGGACCTACGTTTCACGTAAACAGTATGCGTGTGACCTGTCTATCTTGATCCCTACGCTGGCCGAGCGAAGGGACACGTGCGCCCGACTGAAGGAGGCCATTCGTGAAAAGTTCGCACGACTCTGTCCTGGGCTGCGTTTGGAGATCAACGAGGACGTCGACAACCGCGAGAAGAGTGTGGGACTGAAGCGGAAACACCTCGTCGAAACTGCGAATGGAAAGTACTCTGCGTTCATCGACGACGATGACGAGGTAACGGATGCATATTTCGAGGACTTCTTCACGTGCTTCCAGACAGCTCAAGATGTCATGCGGATTCGTGGCCAAATGGGTCCACACACGTTCACGCACAGCACAGAGTTTCCCCTCAGTGGCAAGATGTACGTGGGCGGCGTGTTCGTTCGTCCACCCAATCACCTGAACCCGATGCTAAACGATATTGCCCGTCTTGTGTCATTTGAAGATGCGACGCGGGGGGAGGATTTGAAGTGGTCGATTGGACTAGCTAGAACCGGTCTTCTCAAGAACGAGACTCGCAGCGAACCTGGGCGGATTCATTATATCTACAACCTGGGTGGACGGCATGTTGATCCTCGTACACTCGACTACCAAGCTACGCATTCGTACGAAGAGACCTTGCCGCTCCTGTACATGGCTGCGAGACCACGGCCACCATCTGTTCAGGCACCGAAACGTCCTGTCCTGCGTCTCACCGCTAGAGGGTTTGTTTCTAAGTAATGAACAATGGATAGTCTAACAGTCGGAGTCGGAATCGGCGTTCTTCTTCTACTCGCGTTCTTCTTCTTCGCAAAGCGCGGAGATCCGTCTGCCGTGCAAATCCAGACAGCCACACAAAGCGGAACCGTTCCGCTGACATCACAAGCGTCTCTTCCGAGGTCGAACAACCAGGAAGGAGGGGCAGTGTTTTCGTTCGAAGGCTGGTTGTCTATTAACGATTTCACAACCGTTGGATATGGTCAACAGCGTATGGTGTTCTCTCGAGAGGATTGCCCCGGACTGTACATTGACAGCACATCCAATGCCCTACTTGTCAAGGTCGCAACCTACGGCGCAACCGAGTCTGTTCTGATCTCGAATATTCCTGCGAAGAAGTGGATACACTTTGCGATTGTCATCTCACAGTATGCAGTGGACATTTACATCAACGGTATTCTGCGTCAGCACCATACGCTCAATCAACTTCCGAAACAGATCGATGCGCCGGTTCAGATTGCAGGTTCGGGGTTCGACGGCCAGATTGGTGGTCTGACCTACTACTCCCGCATACTGACAGCCACGGAGATCGGACTTCATGCCGCGGCGGCACCCCCTGCTTCCTTGGTCACATCGCCCCCATCAGGAGCCTATCTCGACATCACCTGGTTCACGGGACGATAAAATATGACAGCTAAGTAAATGAGTTCCGGTGGTCAAAACGGCTCGACTTTCGCTGGATCCCAAGGAATGCGCATCCGCGATGCGTCTGATGTTGTCACGCAGAACAGACTGAAGCTGACGTTCACGACGAACAATCCGGAAAACTCAAGGTACACCGGTGTGAACGCCTATCGTTCGAAGGGCCTTCAAAACAGCTATAACTTCCTTCTCCAGGTGCAGCAGGGACTGCGTGAGTTTAACGGTGGAAACAACGTTCCAGGTAGCAGCAACGTCGGCATGGGAAATGGAATCGCATGGACATCGCCGAACATTTCCAACGGTGTAGTGAACCAGTTTCTCCCGATCACAACGGTCCCACCTCTGTATCCGACCCCGGTGTTATCAGGGGTTACGATCAATATCTCGAATACGATCCCGATCAAGCCTTAAGCCTAGCCTTCCGCGTCTTCTTGAGCAACTCGCGAGTCTTTGCACGTTCTGTCTTGGTTGCTGTAGGATTGTACGTGAAGAAATACTGCACGAAATCAGGGGATGTCTTATCCTTCTTAGCCTTCTCATATAACTCTACACGCTCACGACGCAGATCCAATAGCTCTTTCTGGGTCCCCATGCAGGTCTTTGGGGTTACGAGCGCGTACCTGCGCTGGGGCTTGTCGTCTGCCAATTCCACCAATCGCTGTGCCACGCAGATAAGCCGTGACACATCGTCATTGGACTCACCCGAATACATCATCGCCATGAAGAACGTGAGCAGGGTCGGGATGCTCCCGATCCGTATCCCGTCACCCGTCATGTGGTAGCTGTGACACGCCTGAGTCTCGTAGAATGTATACAGAACCTCGCCATCGGAGCCCAGTGTATCCGTCCGTGCCGGAAGAATCTCTGTCGCCTCATACTGCTCGGTCTTTTTTCCCTTGGTCAGCTTGTCAATGGTCTCCTTCTCAGCCAGAAGTGTGACTGGAGTGTACCATACCGCCTTCTTCTCGTGGCGAGACACGGCGGAGAATCCCAGCAACACAACGGGGTTGCTCTTGAGCATGGCGATCGTCTCCTTCTTGTGCTTTTCATCCAACTGATCAACTTCGGATGGAACCTTCTTGCATACGATCGGGTACTGCTTGTTCAGCAGGGACAGCCGGGTGTAGACCTTCTCCCATCGCGATACGTCGCCCTCAGGGCGCGACAGTTCCAGGTACATGGACATGCGGAGAAAGTCCGGAGGCACGTAGTGGATCGCATTCCGTGTGATCTTCTCGTTCCACAAATGACTGAAGATCGTCGGAACAATGAATGTCAAGTCGGCAACACCGTGATAGTCGGCAAAGACCTTGTAGGTGCCAAGGTGAACACCGGGCTTGACTTCGACGCTCTCAATACCCGCCGCCGCCAATTGATTGGCCAACTCCATTCCATGTTCCTGCGGTGTTTCGCTGAAGAAGTCGTAATCTGGAACTTCGTCTGGCCCGTAGAACTGGTCGGCCTTCGGGAGGAGGTTGTTGATGGCCGTTCCACCGTAACACATGACACGGTGAGACTTCAGGAAGGCTTCAACGATGCGTGTGCTTTCCAGGACGGATGGTAGTTTGGCGTCCCGAGCAGCTAACATCTGAAGCTGCTCGTCAGCGATAGCCTTGATGCTCTCAAGTTCACTCATTACTCTAAGCCTCCAAAAAACGAATGTGTTTTGTTTTTTTCCTTGTGAGGCAGCAAGATGCCCCCTCGGTATAATCTTCGTAAGCGCAAGAACTCGACGACATGGGTGAAGGACGAGACGTTGAACCCCGAGCCAGAGGACGACAGCAGCAGCGAGGAGGAGTACATGCCCGACGAAGAGGAAGAGGAAGAGGAGACCGAAGAGGAAGAGGAAGAGGAGGAGACTGAGGAGGACGAGGCACCCGTCATCTCACTGCCCAAGGGATCCAAGGTGTCTGTCAAGCTTCACCTCCACACCATCGTTGGAGGTAAGGGGAAGCTAGTCATTGGAGCCGACGAGTCTGAGGATGAGTCAGAGGACGAGTCTGACTCTGAGTCGGAGTCCGAGGACGAGTTCCTTGAGCATCTCAAGAAGAAGTATGGTGGGAAGAAGGGCCGTACGCGTGAGGAGGTTGAGTCACCGAGCATCGAGCTCAATGATGACGAGGAGGAGTACTACCTGGATCAGTCCAAGTCGAAGCGCCGTCGGCTCAATGAGCAGATGAAGAGAATCTCCGGTCTGGTGAATGAGGGCGATGTCCCCTACAAGTTCCGTGTCCTGGACATGGAGATTCCCGACTCATTGAAGGCGTCCGTCATCAAGAAGGTTGATATTCTCAATGAGATGGACAGCTCTGAGGGCTACAAGCTTCGCACGTGGGTCGACTCCTTCCTTCGCATCCCGTTCGGAAAGATGGTGCCTCTCCCCGTGAAGCTCTCGGACGGTGCAGAGCCATGTGCCAAGTTCCTCTCGAAGACTCGTGAGACGCTGGACAAGGCTGTCTATGGTATGCCCTCGGCCAAGACGCAGATCATGCAGACTCTGGCTCAGTGGATCTCCAATCCGGGCTCGGTCGGCAATGTGATCGCACTCAAGGGTCCGATGGGCGTGGGAAAGACGTCCTTTGCCAAGAACGGTGTTGCACAGGTACTCGGCCGCCCCTTTGAGTTCTTCTCGCTGGGGGGTGCATCGGACTCGGCCAACTTCGTAGGACACTCCTTCACCTACGAGGGGTCTATGTGTGGCCGTATCGCAGATTCGCTGATGACGGCTCGGTGCATGAACCCGGTTCTCTACTTTGACGAGCTTGACAAGGTGTCCACCACCTCGCATGGTGACGAGATTGTGTCCATGCTCATTCACCTCACGGACCGGTCGCAGAACAGCCAGTTCCACGATCGGTACTTTGCGGGTGTGGACTTTGATCTCAGCCAGTGCCTGTTCGTGTTCTCATTCAATGACGAGTCCAAGGTTCATCCGATTCTAAAGGATCGTATGCAGGTCATCAACTGCGCCGGATACAACTGCGAGGACAAGAAGAACATCCTTACCAAGTACGTGTGGCCACAGATTCTGGACCGTATTCAGCTGACGGGTCAGTTGACCCTCACAGAGGATGCGGTGAAGTACATGATTGAGGAGTTCAGTAAGGAGGAGGAGGGTGTTCGTAATCTGATTCGGTGTGTTGAGTCATTGGTGACGCGCATCAATCTCCTTCGCATTGCAGATGAACAGACGGCCAAGGAGTATGTGTTCTACAAGAAGGTCACGCTCCCGTGCACAATTGACGTGGAGACAGCTCGTCACATTCTCAAGGACACTGCGGCTCCCATGAACGAGTCTTGGCGTCAGCTCTACACCTGAATCCACTCTAGACTCGACACTGGGATCTCCATGCTGCGAGGGTTGTCGTCCATCGTGGAAAAGATGCACGTGAGTGTCGTGAAGGCAGGGTCAGGCATACAACCAATACAATACTCAATCGTTTTTCCTTTGAACACAAAGGGACGACTGATGTACTTAGGGGCGTAGCGTTCACCCAAGCGCACAAACAGATGGAAATACTTACGTGGCTGCACGTACTCGACCGTGTGCACCAACGCCCACGTCTCACCGGGGTACTGTGGAGGCTTGATGGCAACTGCTGAACCGCGGAAATGCTTGAAATACCACGGTGTCTTGTTCTCCGTGTGGAATACCAACTCGTCGTCCCTGATCACGCCTACCCGCAAGGGGTTCCATCCGTAGATGATATCGTTGGTTCCGTTCACGGCTAACCAGTTCTTCTCGCAGTTCTGTTCACCTGGAGACTTCAGAATCCGAGGCTTCGAGTACACGCCCTGCACGGGGTCGTATTCAGATTGGAAAATGCGGATCTTGTCGGTGTACTCCCAGCTTGTAGCCGTGCAGCAGAGGGTTCCGGCCGCATTGGAGTACACACGCACATCTTCCAGACCTACGATATGTGCACCCTCCTTCCGCTTCAGAGTTACAGAATCATCTCGCATCTTTGTCACTCCCCCTGTACTGGGATTGTAGGCGGCGTTCTGTGTGCGCACAATGCTATTCTCACTTATCCCTCCGTCGTTCTTCATCAAGTAACTTCCGGTCTGAGGATTGATCGTGTAATTCACGAAACGAACATTGTGCATGAGCTTCCCGTCCTTCATGAACAACGAGACAGACGTCGGGTGAAAATCTTCACCAAACACGTCACGATCAATCGGGTGGGCCTTGACAGGGTACGTAAGAGGCTCGATGTAGAACGGCATGTTGGTATACACATTGTCCTGGTGAGGACGGTCTTCCAGAAGGTACTTCGCAGAGAGCTCAAGGCCGCGACGACACTGGCCGATGTAGAACATGAGAATCGTAGCTTCGTACTGGAAAAGCCCGGTATACACATCCGTCTCCACAAAGAGGGCGTCGGTTGTCAGCGGAATCGACAGGCCCACTTGCGTGTAATGATACGCCTTGTGATGCTGGGATGTCTCGCGGAAGTGTTTCGCAAGTTGGTACACCGGTTCAGCACGTGACGGGCGACGCTCATGAGCCATAAGCATCCACTGCTCGAACTTTGGAATGTTCTTCAGCTCCTTCCACGATTTTCCGATCATGTAGTGGCTGTACCACAGCTCCTCTTCCCATCCGCCGATGGCGATGCGCTTCTTGTACATTGCAATGCATTCCTTCAGCCGCCCGACCCCGTTGTAGGTCTGAGCCAGGTAGAACATGTACCGCCCGTTCTCGGGCTCGTCCTTCAGTCCTTGTTCGAGGAGCATCACATCGCGCTCGAACTTGTCTGCCTTGCATCCACCGTCATTGTGGTCATCGATATAACAGACATCAACTGGAAGGTGCTTCGTGGGTCCGTCCCAATACTCGTGCGTTACACCGCGGCATGACCACGCATACTCCATGCGAACCAGACGAGTGTTCGGGTACTCGAGATGTCCGGCCTTTTGCACGATCGTATACCCCTCGTGATCGAGCGCAGTTGTCTTGAGCTTCGCAGGAACAAACACCATATCTGCGTCGAGGAGGAGACCATATGTATCCTTGAGATCCCAACCGGTCTTCTTCAAGTAGGTCTGAGCGTTACGGAAACTGAGTGTGCGGTTGTGACCAAAGTCCTTCCACAGCTCACTCGTTAAACACCCGTCGTGGGTCTTGAGAAACTCAGCTGCGATCTCACGTGAAGTATCCGTTGATCCTGTGTCGCAGATGCAGTAGGCATCGACCACATCCGTTACGGCTTCCAGACACCTCTTCAGGATCTTCTCCTCATTCCGAATCATCAGTACAAGAACAAACTTCGGCATCCTGCGTCGGTTTAGTCAAACTCCTAGACTCGTCTCTAAACAAATGAGCACTGAGTTCGTAAAGTCAAGTCTCCGCGAGAACCTTATGCGTGTGCTCGTTCCTCATATCGCAGATGGTCTCTGGAGCATCTACGACAATGGCAAGACGGCATGTGAGCGTAACGGTCAGCCTGATCAGATCCTCAAGACATTCCAGAACCTGCTGACACAGATCCCCAAGTGGAGTCCGGAGACGCTGAAGAAGGAGGTGGAGCGTATCACGACAGTGTCGAAGTGCGAGTACCTGGAGGATCTTTTGCTGGGCGTGTTCGTCAGTTACATTCGTGCATTTGCTGCGCTCCAGCAGACAGAGAAGGCTCAGGTGCAGATCGACTTCAAGCGCCCGTCTGTGGAGACGTTTGTTCACAACCTCTACAAGCAGTCCGCGCGTCTCTCGTGGTCATCCGCTTACCTGTTCAAGACAGTGGGTGTGACATCCGAGCAACAGGCACGTAATCGCCGCGATATCGAGACGATGATTGGAGGTGCGATGAACGAGGTGATTGACAGCTTCATTCCTTGGAAGGATATCAGCGCCGCCTATTTCAAGAGCGACGCTGGAGAGGTTGCCCCCGAGGCACCCAAGGAGGAGGCGCCCCCTGCTCCTGCTGCCCCCGCTCCTGCGCTTGTAGAGACGCCTCCCGAGCCTCCCAAGGCCGTGCAGTTCGATGAAGAGTCTGACGATGACTCGGATGCGCCTCCCGCCATCTCCCTGGGCGAGGATGTCAAGCTCGACGATTCCGAGTTCGAAACCGACGACGACGACGAGTCCGTCAAGGTCACGGCGACCGAGACAGTGTCTCTGAACCTTTGATTCGTTTGAGCACAGGTATAAAAAAATAGAGTCCCCAATAAATGTCGGAGGTTTACACGTATGGCTTAATCATTGGTGCAGTCGTTGTGGTGGTTTTAGTCATGTACGTAATGGATCGTCGGGGCAAGGAGCAGCCGATCGATCCGATCGACGCCGCCAAGGTAGTTGGTGGTGCCGGTGCTCTCACGGCTGGAGTCCTGTATGCGTTGGGTGGTGCAGATGCAGCGGAG